>JFJP01005291.1_pt2 | contig 88048 bp, 81 predicted proteins | sample 431651 | NCBI WGS metagenome assembly JFJP01 (sample SAMN02602958, study PRJNA72255) | Microbial mat metagenome, whole genome shotgun sequencing project. | biome: fresh water; feature: sink hole; material: water; isolation source: purple microbial (photo- and chemosynthetic) mats found in...
TGCGGCTGTAGCTCAGTGGATAGAGTATCGGCCTCCGAAGCCGAGGGTCGTGGGTTCGATCCCCGCCAGCCGCACCAATCATAGACTTAGTGCTATGAACTTTGCCAATTCTGCGCTGGCATCATAGTCACCGTGACCGTGTTTTAGGCCCAGATCATAAGTTAAGCCTATGGTCATAGTTGGCCTACAGGTTTTTTCTGTGCCCCACCAGTGCCCAATGTGTGCCACGCTTGTGCCACACAATTTTCCAGTCATTGATTTGGTGACCATAGGTCTTTGTGCCATTTTTGCGGCAAAAAGTTGGCGAACACAGAGCAAGTCGCTGCAGTCAATCCCTGCGGTTATTGCTGAGTTGGTACTTTTGTCGTTGACACCCCAACCTCAGGACTGTCGATATCTCTTGGGATGAACTGCATCAAGTCCTCGACCTTGCAGTCAAAGAATTGACAAAGTCGGTCAATTGTCTCCGTACCGGTTCCATAGCCTCGCTGGTTTAGGATTTTCGACAAAGTCATTCTGTTGAGACCGGTGGCAGTGGCGATCTCGTTGATTGTCAGTCGACGGCTTTCTGAGAACTGTCTCTTTTCAATCATTTCCCCGAGTTTGAATCTGATCATGTTGTAAAAATGGAGCGAATGATTAAAAAAATAATCAAACGATGTCAATTTTGTGCAGAAAGGCGTATAATTTGCATCAAGTGATAACTAAATTGATCACTTGCAACAACGCCATTGTAAAGGAGTCAACATGGGCATGCAAACATACCTAACCACAGCGGAGCTCTCGGCCCGCATCAAATACGACACGCGCACTATACGAGAGCGACTAAAAGACAGCGTTCTGCTCGAGGGGCTGCATTACATCCGGCCATTCGGTGGACGAAAGACGGACATGGCCAAGCCATCGCTGGGCAACTCATTTGCCATCCCTCTGGCCAACGGGAGCGTTCTTCATGGGTAGCATTCGTGTTCGCCAAGAATCTCGTCAGCTTTTCTTGGACTTTAAGTTTTTGCATCGGCGATTCCGTGAACAAACCTCCCTCGCCGACACCTCCGCCAATCGCAAGCGTCTGCAAAGGGTGCTCGACAAAATCGAAAGCGAAATCGCGCTCGGCACCTTTGACTACCAGAAAACCTTCAACAAACCGTTGCCCATGGGCAGTGACACCGTTGATGATGGCCAATCGTTGCTGGCACTAACGCCAGCGCAAAGTGGACACCCGTCCCTTACAACACCTGAAACGAGGGCTTGCGCCACCCCACTCTTCAAAGACTTCGCAATGACCTGGTATGCAGAATGTGAAGTAGCTTGGCGGCGCACCTATCGGGTCACTCAACTCGGCGCCATCAACCAATACCTTATCCCCGCATTCGGGGAAAAGGAGGTCGGCCAAATCAAAAAGGCAGACGTTCTGAATTTTCGGGCAACACTCGCCAAAGTCACCGCCCGAAAAACCCAAAGCACACTGTCCAATCGTCGCATCAATGCAGTCATGAAACCGCTGCGCCAAATACGTCAGGGTTCACCAACGTCAAACCACTGCGACTCAAACGCAGCGACGTCCAGCCCTTCACCATCGACGATGTCGAAAGAATCCTCACAAACAGTCGCGCTGACTTTCGCAACTACTTTACCGTGCGATTCTTCACTGGCATGCGAAGCGGGGAAGTTCACGGACTGAAGTGGAAATATGTCGATTTTGAGCGTCGTCTGATTCTGGTGCGGGAATCGTTTGTACTGGGCGAAGACGAAGACCTTAAAACTGACGGCAGTCAACGAGACATCCAAATGAGCCAGGTGGTGTACGACGCATTGAAAGCGCAGCGCTTGGCCAGCGATGAGATGACCGAGTATGTTTTCGCCAACCGCGAGGGCAAGCCCCTGAACAACAAAAACTTTATCTCTCGCGTCTGGCAACCCCTGCTTCGCCACCTCGACATCGAAGTTCGCCGGCCCTACCAGATGCGCCATACGGCTGCAACCCTCTGGCTGGCATCCGGTGAGGCCCCGGAATGGATAGCAAGACAGCTCGGTCACAGCAGTACCGAAATGTTGTTTCGCGTCTATTCCCGTTATGTGCCCAACCTGACTCGGCGCGACGGCTCAGCGTTTGAGCGTTTGCTCAACTCACGGCTTGGGAGCGGGAACATCAACACCACTTCCAGGGTTGACGAGGCAGGAGCGCCGGCATGAATATGGTGAAGAGAAATCCACTGCACGCTGTGGGCACCGTTCTTCCATTTGCCTTGCGGCTGCTGGACATCGCCACACAAGGCGGCCCGACGCAGTGGTGCACACGAGCCACCGTCTTGCGTGGCGCCAGAACAATTGACCTGACATGGACCCACGCGCATGCCAACGCGGAATTGCAGCCTGGGCAACTGGTGCAGCCTCTGACACTCCCCGAGACTTACGCCGTCGTTCCGGCATTCCAAGTGCTGGCCAAGGCAAGCCTGATGGCCACCATACCGCAACAGTGGGGCGTGAACGCCAACCATCTGGAACGGGTGAATCACTATTGGTCGCAATGGCCAGAAATGCTGCGCACTTGGTTTAACGCCTTGTTTTGGCGCGAGCCTGAGCGACTTCGGGGCTTTCTGACAGCCCCCGCGTCACTGAAACATCACCATGCCCGCCCTGGTGGACTGATCGAACACAGCCTCGATTGTGTCGACAGGGTGCTTGCCCAAGCACAAGGAGACACGACGGTCAACCAGCATGTGCTCAGCTTTGTCGCGCTGCTGCACGATGTTGGCAAAGCCCAGGAATATCTGTCGAGTCCGAGTGGCTACGGGGTCAAGTTGAGTTTGCGCGGCGAGCTCATTGGGCACAAGCTGAGTTGTCTGGAGTGGTTGGCCACTGCAAGGGCTCAGTGTGGCATGACCATCCCTGAGAACTTGGCGATGCCGGTTTATCACGCGATCACGGCAAGCCACGCGCCCGACTATGTCGGGCTGCGCTCGCCACGCACGCCCGAAGCGTTTTATCTCAGCAGCGTCGATCAATTGTCCGGCGTGGCCAGCCTGTTTGCCGATCACGCCAACCCGCAGGGTGGGTTGGGTCGTCCCATTCCGTTCTTGCGGGGCCGGCCCTACACGCTCGATCACTCAATTCTGAGTGAGCTGAGTTCGCTGAACTGAAAGTGGCGTAAACCGAAAGGACCATAGCGGGCGCCTTGGCGACGCCACCACCATCGAGGCCAAGTCAGTGGCAGCGCAATGCCGCACAATTGGCGGCATGTGCAACCAGACGTTCGCCCTCGCCCTTGATGTCAGATCTCTTGCGACAACTGCAGAGCACCGCAGCCTCAGCCAGCGATGAAATCGCCCAACTGTGGCTGGCGCTTTGGGCACACCCTCATGGGCTGGCAGTCGACAGAATCCTGCAAAACCTGCAACTTGCAATTTCTGAGCATTTCAATGTAATCAAGGCGGCAGGGCAACCCGAAGACGCCCAATTGTTGTCTTGGCTGAGAGCCATCAAAGCGATCCAACCCGTTTTGCGCGAATTTGAGGGTGATGCCATGAACGGCATCACACGCAAGGCAAGAACCCCGAAATCGCATCCGTTGGCTCGCCACGGGTTGATCGCGCACGGCATTTATGCAGGTTGCTGGAACCAGCATGAGGGCTTGCCAGTGCTGCACTGCGCCGCTTGCAACTGCACTGCGTACGCGCACAAGCGGCGCTGGCATCCCGTCTGAACCTCACTCTGTCAGACTACCTGTTGCATTTTTCGGTTCCGCAAGAAGTGGAGAAGGAGCCTTCGGAACTGACCGACACGTCCGAGTCCAGTGACGACAAATCGTCTGGCAGCGTCATGCAGGACTATTTCGAAAAACGACACCACGTCAGTCTGCACACCATTGGCTGGGCATTGCGGGAACTGTCTTGGCTGCGCCATGCGCCGATGCTTGCTTGCATCAACGAACTTTTGCAGGCTGATGTCGCCGCAAGCATCGCTGCCTTAGGCAAGTTAGACCGCAGCCTTGCGCAGTGGCAATCTGACGATAGCGCCACCCAACACGAGCGGCTCAAAATTGCCACCATCTTTCGTGCATTTGCAGACAAGTTTGCGGGTTACGAGGTGGAGAACAAAACCCATCGACGACGCCAAGGGCGCACCCGACGCACGGGCTCCGGGCAAATTGCGAGCGGTTTTTTGGGTTCTGGCACGCCCGGCACCCTGATTCGACATGACCAACCCCCTGAAGATCTGCCAGAGTTCCCCGAGTGGATTCCAAGCGAAGAATTGCAGATCATTGACGACGACGGGCAGGACGACAGCGAGGCACCGCGTCGAATCGGCTTGCACCTGATTGACCCCAAAGACATCGCCGGGAGCCTGGCCCGACTGAAAGCACAGCAGCACTATCTGGCGATGCTGCGTCAGGGATTTACCTGGGACGACGCCAATTTGAGCGACGCTGAGAGCCAGTTTCTGCGCGTCAAGCTTTCTGCCCAGCTGGCCACTCCTGTTGAGGAATTCACTTCGAAATCCTGGTGGACGCGAACACTGGTCTTGATTGCCTGGCTGTTTGGCCGGCCCATGGCTGAAGTGGCTGGGTTGCGTCTTCGCAGCGGCAAAGAGGTCAGCCTGGGTTACAACGACCTGGCCGTGCTGGATGATGGGCACACTGTGCGTTGGCGTTTGCCCCTTCGGCAGCCCAATGTGAGCGCCATGCAGTTCGATGGTCGGCTCGCACGCATCGACCACATCCTCGTTGATGACCTCACGGGCTTGGGGGAAGCAATTGCCAAGCGTCACCGGCTCAAGGCGACCCGCTCTGAACTGGTGTTCTCATCGATTCGAAGTCCGGCAACTCGGGTTGAGATGGCGCGACATTGGGTTGCGGCATGGGACCGCGAGCGAGGCGGTCTTGGCCGCCTGATTCCAGCGCGTCTGGAGCGCGCCCTTCGCATCTCATTGTTTTACCTGTGCTCTGACCGAACCGTTGGCTGGATGTTGGCCGGAACGGCTCAGCAAGCTGTCGAACCACGCATGTTTTATGCGGCTCACACCCCACAGGAACTGCAGCACTGGCTGCAACGCGTTCAGCAGCAGTTATTGGGTTCATCACCGGTTGATGATGGCACCAAACCAGTTGAGGAAGGTGCCAATCCAGCCGGACAAACACTCACCGGCGCCCGCGGCAAGTCGGGCGTTGAGCACTACGCAGGTTGCCGAGTCTTTGTGCAGTGGCAGCCCTTGCGAAAGGTTTGTGCCAGCTTGGCGTGGAATGCCCAACTGATACCCCCAGAGCGTTATCGCAGCGGGTCGTCTAGAAAAGCCTGGCCCAAGACAAGCGACCGGCCGCCAGGCTCGTGGTGGGACGACCAGGGGCGATGGCAGCGCTGGTGTAACGATGTTGTGCTGTGGGCCTGGTTGGTTCAAAGCCTGCACACCGGGATGCGCGCCGTCCAAGAGCCCAATGGCTTGTATCAACAGTGGTTGAGTGACCCGCAACGACCATGGCTCAGCCTGGAAGACAAGGTCACCCGCGATCATGACGAGTCCCGCCTGGCCTGGGTTTCACCGCTGCTCAGGCAAGCCTTTGTTGCCTTGACGGCCGCACACCAAGCCTATGCTCGGCGCTGGGCCGAGCCAGCGGGGAAAAGGAACCATAGTGGCCGTCCGCGCCGGGTTTCTGCAGCCATGGCTACGCCGATACCCACGGGCTTCATGGTTTTCGATGAGCACGAAAAAATCATCCCACTGCGCCCAAAGTGGGTGGTGCAAAAGCTCAAGTCAATCACCCATCACGACTGGCCGGCAAACTTCCCACGCGCATTGCTTCGCCGCGCTTTAAGTGAGCGCGGTCTGACCGGAGACCAACTTGATGCTTTCATGGGGCATGGTGCGCTAGCTGATCGGGTCCATGACCGACATTCGTTGTTTGACCCCCAAAGTTACGCGCAGGCGTTGTCGCAAGCACTGCAAGCGTTTAGCGAAGACCTCGGGTTGCGTCCTCTGGCGCACGGTTTGACGCCACGTCTTAAAGATCCAGGCTTGCGCAAGTTCATGCGCGCGGCGTCTGGCCGGCTTCGCGACAAAGAAAAGCAAAATGCCGCCAAGAGCGGTGCTGCCAACGCCGCTCAGGCAGACGATGCCTGGTCGACGTGGCTTAATTCAGTACAGGCATTGACCGGCGACAGCGTATCCAGTCTGAAAGCACTGCGACCCTGGCATGCTTTTTTGCGAGACCATCAGCACCATCCACTGCTAAAGCTGCTGCTGCTCGAACAAAAGGCCGCCGACAACGATTCCAGCCAATCCGGCGATCCTGTCGATCACAGCGAGATCAAGATTGCGCCGTGTCGAGTCAATGTCATCACACCCGAGGACGCGCAGGCCGCAGAGAAACTGCTCCTGCAAGCCGTTCTTGATGACCGCTTCAAGCGCAGTGTTGCCGCATTTGGCTTTAATCTGGCGTATCGAATTGGCAAGGCACTCGATCCAGAGTTGCCCACCATGCGCCTGGCGTTAACACCGGCGGCTCGGGTCAGCGCGTACACCGTGCAGAGGATAAGCAGCGCAGCAAAAGCGCAAAAGGCGCTCGATGGCTTACGTGCGGCACTCAAACAAACGGAGCCGCAGAAGCAACCAAGCCTAGCCAATGCGGCTACCAGCGCCGGATTGGCTTCGTTTGTGGGCGTGGCTGCCAATACGGCACGGTGGTCTGCCATGACCGGGGCGATGTCCCAAACTGATGGCCACTTGGTCAAAGGTGATTCACCTGCTTATGTCAGTTACAACTACGCACTGAGCACTCAATCCGACAGAAACCGCCAGTGCCGCGGCTATCTCGATCCGGTGATGATGTCATTGCGTGATGGTGCGGCTCTCAAGATCAGCGCAAGCAAGCAAGACGACTATCGCGACATCCGCAGGAATAGTCAGAACAAAATGCTTTGGCCACCAAGCTTGTCAGGCTGGACCGAGTCAATCCGCTGGTGGAGCCACCTTCATTTGCCGGCTTTGGTGGCAGAACATGCTGCGGGAACGCTCGATGACCAATGCTGTGCCGGCCCATTCGGGCAACTTCTGACTGCACAGTCGACAAAACCAGCCAATCGGGTTGTAGCGTCACGGGCGGCCGTGTATGACGAAGCGCAACAGTCGCAGGCGATATGGCCACCAGGAGTTGTGCCGCAAGGTGAATGCCAGCCATTGGGATGGCTGAATGAATTCGAGACCGATGCCGATTCATCCACGCAATGGCTACGAAATTTCTTGCTGGTGCGGTTGGCATCGACCGATCAAAAGAACCAGAGTGAGTTAGATCAAAAGCTATCGATTGAGCAGTTGCAAGTTTTGTCAGAGACCCTCGATGAGGCCATGGTGATGGTTCCTAGTCGGTTTCGTCGACGCTGCTTCACGTTGGTCACGCGGATTCGTCAGTTCTATAGGTTACCAAACGACCCCGAGACTGACACGATGCAGCCTGGGCTGGACCGACAGGTCGTTGATGGAGCAACCTACATGAACATGCTGAACGAGCTGTCGCATAGTTGCGCAACGCACCGACACCAGCATCGGCATCGGCGCTTGCGCATGTTGATCGTTCTCGCATTTCGATTTGGGCTGCGCCGAGACGAGATTTTGGGCTTGCGTCGAGTCGATATCGACTTGCAAGGTAGTGGCCGGCTGTACGTGCGCGCTTACGATGGGCATCCACTCAAGACGAGCTTCTCGCGCCGCAGTCTGCCGATTACGCCATTGCTGGGGGAGTTGGAGCGCCAGTGGCTTAAAGACCTTCACGACAGTGTCGACGCCACGCTGTCACCTTTGTTTCCGCAGCATGAGCGCGATACCCTGCCGCGTCAAGCGATTCAGCTGTTGCGAAAGATCAGTTGTGATGAATCACTGAAGCTGCATCATCTGCGCCATTCGTTTGCATCGCTGCTGACCCTCAAGCTTGTGTTGGCTCGTCACCCTCAATGGATAGCTGCTTTTGATTTAAAGACAGTCGAGGCCCTGGCCCTTGATTCAGCACCATCATTGTTGGGAACTCTTCTCAAACCAGACAACGCCAGTGGTGACTTTATTGCAATTGCACGGTTAATGGGGCACTCGTCTTACGAAGTGACGTTGACGAACTATGCCCATACCCTTGATCTGGTTTGTGCGCTTTATCAAACCCACCAGCTGTCCAGCGTTGTTCTGCCCGACCGTGAGCTTGGGATGGCCACCGGGCAGCGATTTGACACCGCTCGGAAGTTAAGACGTGAAACGGTACGGTTTGGTGTCGAGGCTGCGAAAGACGGCGGTGGCGAATTGAGTTCGGAGATGTCCTCTGCGACCCGGCGATCGCAAGCGTTGACCGCGCTGCTGGCCGCCTGGTTTCAGGCGTTACGCGATTCCCACACCAGAATCACGCCAACCTTACCGCTGACGGTCCAACAACTGACGAACTGGTTCACGCCGCGTCAAGCGGTGGGTTTGAAACAAAGGCTTCTAGATGCCACCGACTTGCTGACAGATGCAGATTTGCAGATTCTCAAGCGACTGGGGGGTGCGTATTGGCAGAGTAACCCGCCGATGTTTTGGTTCAACGCCACCGGGGTGAAGCTGAAGCCGTCGAGTGGCGCTGAAGACCAGCCTCCTGGCACCAGCACCGCGGAGCTGGTGATGCGTGATTTGGAACGATTGTTCGGCCTGTTGAAGAAAACGGGGTTTGATGCCAAAGATCTCGTATTCTGGCGTTACGCAAATGCAGATGAGAGCTTACACCGCCAGTTTTGGAGATCGTTTTTGTTGTCGCAAGGATACAAATATAGGGTGGAGGGTCGTAGCGGACGTGCAACTACGGTCGGTTGCCTGGGCGTGTCGTTGCACGTCAATCATGTCAAGCGCTCGGAGTTGGTGTCTGTTTGGTTGGTCGCTTTGGCGGCGATGGCTCCCGGCGCAGCTTGATCGACGGGGCGTGCTGTGATGCCTGGCACAAACTGGGAGCCTGTCGAGCCTGTCAGAAGTTTTGTGCGCAACCTGCCTTTCTTGCGCATAACCGAGAAGTTGAAATTGTGCGACTTGCTGTTTGCGCCAACGCAACCGAAGCGGTGGACGCACGCAGACGCACATTGGCCACTGTGTCAACCCACAGTCAAATACCCAGATCGCTTGGCGATCCACTGAACCGAATTTGGCCGTTCTCCATCACGTATGCACGATCGGCAATTTCCAACGATTGCCCCACGTTCTGTTCCACGAGCAGTATCGTCAAACCTGCATCTCGCAGTTGTGCGATCAAAAGGAACATTTCTTCCACCAGCAAGGGCGACAAGCCTAGTGACGGTTCATCCAGAATCAACAAACGTGGCTCGGCCATGAGCCCGCGACCGATGGCCAGCATTTGCTGTTCACCACCACTGAGAGTACCGGCCAATTGACGTGCGCGTTCTTTCAAACGTGCAAACGTACAAAAAACCCGTTCAAGAGATTGCTCGCGGTGCTCCCGCCCACGGGCAAAGGAGCCGAGTTCAAGGTTTTCACGCACACTCAAATTGGGAAAAACTTTTCGGCCCTCCGGAACGTGGATCAGTCCGCGTGCAACGACCGTCTTGTAATGAGCACCGATGATTGATTGACCATCGAACAGGATACTACCGCCACGCACAGGAAGCAGTGCGCTGAGGGCGAGATTGAGCGTTGTTTTACCCGCACCGTTGCTTCCCAACAGTGCCACAGTTTCACCCGCAGTGACATGAAGATCAACACCACGCAGCACTTCTACAGCACCATAGCCAGCCTCTAGCGCCCTGACCTCAAGCAACGGAATCGTATTGTTCGACTCCACACGTGTCCCGTCCTGTATCATGCCCAGTGCCTTTGCAGGCGTTGGGCTGTCCCATGGCCCAAGTAGGCCTCGACCACACCAGAATCTCGCGCAATGGCTGTGGGGGGACCGTGCGCAATCAGTTGGCCTTGCGCCAAAACCCAGACCTCCTGCGCCAGGCTCATGACCGCCTGCATCACATGTTCAATCATCAACACGGTGACACCGCTGTGAGCGATTCGCCTGAGCACCGGGATCATTTCGGATACTTCCTGTGGATTTAGGCCCGCTAGTACTTCATCAAGCAGCAGCAGACGGGGCCGCGTGGCCAAGGCACGTGCGAGTTCCAGTCGTTTGCGCCCTGCTACGGTCAGTTGACTCGCCAGCTTATTCAACTGTGGACCAAGTCCTAGCTGATGCCCCACCGACTCGGCCATCTCCAGCGCCTCAGCCCTGACAGGCAAGTGCAAGTGCGCGCCCACTGCGATGTTTTCACGCACGGTCTGTGCAGCAAAGGGCTGCACGATCTGAAACGTGCGCGTCAACCCACTTCGCGCACTAAGATGAGGCTCTTGGCCTGTGATGTCTCGGTCTGCAAAAATCACTTGTCCAGCATCTGGACGTAAGAAACCCGACATGAGTGAAAACAGAGTCGTCTTTCCGGCTCCGTTGGGCCCAATCAAGGCACTCAGGCCACCCGTTGCGATAGACAAGCTAACGTCCTGGACTGCCTTGAGTCCGCCAAAAGACCGGCTGATCTGGTTGAGTTGGAGCAACACGGTCAAGACGAGCCCCTCCCGTTGTAGCCAGAGGAACGTCGTGTATGAAGGCGTTGGAGTAAGCCTGCCATGCCCTGGGGCAAAAACATGACGATAACGATCAACACTGAGCCATAAATCACCATGTTGACCCCTGGCAGTTGACCAAACAAATTGCGCGTCAAATCGGCCAGCAGATGCAGCCCGACGGCCCCCAAGACAGGACCCCATAGTGTTCCCATGCCACCAACGATTGCTCCAACCAACGCCTCAACGGATGTATGCGGCCCAAAAGCAATGCTGGGGTCGATATAGTGAAAAACTTGCACGTAAAAAGCCCCGCCCAAACCCATCAAGCCACCTGATACGGAGATAGCTATCAACTTGATAAGCGGCGGATTAACCCCGATCGCACGCGCTGCATCTTCGTTATCACGCACCGCCTGCAGGTAAGCGCCAAACCGGGACTGCCGCAGCCATGCAGTAAACACCAGCGCGAGTGTCACCAGCGTCAGGATCAGCCAGACATAGCCTGCACGGTTTGCAAACTGCATATTGGTCGCGGTCTCTACAAGCGGCAGCATCAGTCCGACGCCTGCACCGGTAAACTGCACCGACGTGGCAAAGATCCGAAAAACCTCCGCACAGGCGAGCGTGACCAAGGCGAAATACGAACCCTTGAGGCCATAGCGAAATGAAACTGCGCCAACAACACCACCCACGCATGCCGCAAGCAATGCTGCAATCGGCAATGCCAACCAGGGGTTAAGGCCCCACTGCATCTGGGCAATCGCCTGGGTGTACGCCCCAGTCCCGAAAAACAGGGCGTGACCAAAAGAAAACTGGCCGCCGAATCCCCCCAGCACATTCCACGCCTGCGACAGCAGGCAAGCATACAAGGCGGTCATGACAAAGTTGAGCAGCACACCTGACTGTGTCAGCAGCGGAATGACTGCCACGACCAACGTGAACAGCGCGATGGCTCGCAAATCTTTCACATTCGGGCTCCAAAAAACCCTTGGGGCTTAAACAGCAGCACGGCGATGAATATCAGGAAGATGCCAATCTGTCCCAGCGACTCACCCAGCAGCAAGCCACCTAATGATTCGACCACCCCAATCAGTAGTCCACCCAGCAAGGCGCCCATAAAACTGCCCATCCCACCCAGCACAACAATGGTGAAAGCAACCAAAACGAATCCATTGCCAACCTGGGGATTGACATAGTAGGCCGGTAGCAGAAAACAGGCTGCAGCGCCCAGACTGGCCAGTCCCAGACCAAAACACATCCCATACACATGGTCCACGTCGATCCCCATCAGACGTGCGCCCTGTTTTTCCTTGGAGACTGCCCGGATCGCCCGGCCCAAGTCAGTTCTATGTACGATCCACAACAGCAACGCAGAAACAACCAAGGCACCACCAAAGGCGATCAACTTCGGCAGCGCGATAAAAGCCGGCCCGATCTCGACAGTGCGCAGGGTGTAGCCGGTATCGATGCTGCGCGTGTCAGACTGAAACAAAAGCAAGGCCAGGTTCTCCAGAACAATGGACAAGCCCAAGGTGACCAGCAAAATGTTCTCGTCCTTGCCGTGGCTGGCCCGATTTATGACCACACGTTGCAGGCCATAACCCAGCGCGAACATCGCTGGAATCATGATAGGCAGTGCCAAGTACGGGTCGATACCCAGCCACTCTTTGAGCAAATAGACCCCGTACAACGCCACCATCAACGCCGCACCGTGTGCGAAATTAATGATGTGTAAAACACCATAAATCAATGTCAAACCCAGCGAAATCAAGGCATAGACACCACCCGTCGTGATGCCATTGAGCACCGACGCAAACAAAATGTCGATGTTGAGCATTTTGCTGGGTTGCGTGGTTCAGGCTTTGAGCGGAAACACCGGGTCAACCTCGCGATACTCCCTTGGCACGATCACCTTGATGTCACCTTTGGACACTTGGGTCATCAAGGGTTGTGCGCCAAGGTTTTGCCCATTAACAAACTGCGTTGGACCGTAAGGCATGATGTGATTGGAAAACTTGCTGGTCGCCAGCGCGTCCATGATGGCAGAGCGATCGGCTGATTTGGCGCGCTCGATGGCATCAGCCAACAACATCATTGCGGTATAGGTCATGAACACTTCGTAACTGAAAAACTGGTTCTGGGCCTCGACCCGTTTTCTCAATTCGGCCGATCGCCGGTCGCGTGGATTAAACCAGTGGTTGCAATCGATGATGCCATTGGCAGCGTCGGGAAATTCCTTTACAAACTTGTAGCTCGATGCAGCGCCCCCGAGCACAGAGTAGATCGCCTTGGGCGTGATCTTCTGCTGCTGCAATGTCCGAACCAGCAGGGCGTACTCGTTGTAATAATTGGCCGGAATCAGAATATCGGGGTTCACCTGCTTGATACGAAGCGCAATGTTGTTGAAATCGCGCGTGGGATTGGCGTGCTTGATCACCTCTTTGACCTCGTAACCATAGCCTGGCAACTCTTTGGCCAGCAAGTTGGCTGTCCCGGTGCCAAACAATGACTCTTCGTGCACGATCATCACCGAGCGTGCCGGTTTTCCCGCTGCGGTGTTGAGTGCGTGCAGGCTGGCTACGGCCACTTCAGCGCACTTTTTGTAGCCTGGACCGAAGCGGTAGGTGTTTTTCAGACCGCGCTCGACGATTTGATCTGCCACGCCAACGTCAACCACATGGGGCAGGTTGTATTTGGCCGCAGCTTGCGTTGTGGCCAGACAGATGGCTGATGCGTAAGCGCCCACAATCGCGCTTACGCCGGCCTCGTTCATCTTTTCAACCTCTGCGCTGCCAGCTTGCGGATTGGACTGGGCATCACCCAGCAGTGCCTCGAGCTTTGCCCCGCCCAGTGACTTGATTCCGCCTGCCTTGTTGATATCCTCGATCGCCATTAGGGCGCCAAGACGGCACTGTTGTCCGGAGTAAGCGACAGCCCCTGTGACAGGATGCAATACGCCGATCTTGATAGGCTTGGGTTGAGCGCCAGCCAGCCCTGGCAAAACCAGCGTCGAGGCAACGGCAGCAGACTGCTGGACAAAATGGCGACGTGTTGTCATGAAAACTCCTTGGGCGAAATGGGCGAAATGGGCGAAATGGGCGAAATTGCGACTGTAACAACAAGGACAAAGGAAAAGCTCAATGCCGCCCTTAGCCGGTAGGCTGACGACAAGAAGCAAGAGCCATGCCTGCCGTGGTGTGCGGGCAAACGTGGTTTCCCGGCGCCATCAGATGGAGCTGGCGGACTTCCACCCTTTGGGCAAACCGGCCAGCGGGGTCATGCCGTAGATCGGCTCGCCAGGCAAGCCGTTTTGCAGTGGCACGCGAGCAGCGATGAGATGTTCCAGGTTCACCCCTGTGTCGATTCCCATGGCTTCGAACATGAACACCAGGTCTTCGGTGACCACATTGCCGCTGGCCCCGGGAGCATACGGGCAACCACCCAGCCCACCCAAGGATGCGTCAAACGTCCTTACCCCTACGTCAAACGCGGCCAAGCAGTTAGCGAGGCCCAGCCCGCGGGTGTTGTGCAGGTGTGCTGCACCGGTCTTGTCGCCAATGGCGCTGCGCACCAGCGTAAACAGGCGGCGTACTTGCGCTGGATTGGCCATCCCGGTGGTGTCAGAAAGGCCCGCTTCATCGACACCGGCAGCCACTAATTGCTCGGCCATCCAGACCACATCCGCTTCGGTGACCGACCCCTGGAGGGTGCAGCCAAACGCAGTCGAGATGCCGGCTTCAATGTGGACCTGAGGCGCAATCTGGTTGCGCAACTGCACGATGGCGCGCACCTCCTCGATCATCTCTTTGCGACTCTTGCGCACGTTAGCCAATGAGTGTGCCTCACTTGCCGAGCACGGAATGGTCAGTTTATGCACCCCGGACTTGAGCGCAGTTTCTGCGCCGCGCAAGTTCGGAACCAGCGCCATGACGGTAACGCCGGGATACCGCAGCGTATGGCGCACCACTTCCGTACAGTCCGCCATCTGCGGCAACAATTTGGCTGGCACAAAAGAGCCGACTTCGATCTCACGCAGGCCAGCGGCAACCAGGGCATCGATCCAGCGACACTTGTCGGCCGTGGCCATTGTGGACTTGACCGACTGCAAGCCGTCGCGCGGGCCGACTTCGCTGATCAGCACTTGGGGCGGGGTTTCAAACATAGCGTGACTCCGGGTTGCAACAAACCTTGGCCAAATACCGATACAACCTTGAGTGAAACAATGGCTGATCGGAGTAGCGATGCCCTGGCACTCAGGCATTTAGCACGAAGGCATCCAGAATGGCCCCGGCGCTGGCACTCCAGACGCCGGGTTGACAACTCACATACTCCAGCGCTGCTTCCAGGTGTTTGATGCGGTGTGGCTGGCCCAACACCCACGGATGCAAAGACAACGACAGGATGCGGCCGCCCTGCTCGTTTGCCTCGGCAAGCAGAAAATCGCAAGCGTCCATCACCTGCTGTGCCCAAGATGCCTCGGAGTGCTGGTTGTCCATGATCACAAAGCGGTCTTCCAGCTCGGTGGACAGTGGCATGGCCCACAGGTCGCCATGCCGGGTGTGAAACCGGTATGGCATCTCATCGTTGACCCAATCGCAGAAATAGTCGATGCCGTTGGTCTTCAGCAACTCGGGTGAGTTCTCGGACTCGAGTCTGCCTGGGCTGAGCCAACCGCGCACCGATTGGCCGGATGAGTCCCGTAAACGCTGCAGCGAACGCTGGATGCATTGGGATTCGTCATCATGTGCCAATCCACCGGTATGCGGCGTGTCCATGCTCCAGGAATGGCCGATCACCTCGTCACCACGTTCGCGCACGACTGCCATCAGACTTGGGTAGCGCTCAGCCAAGCAGGCATTGATGGCAAAGGTGGGCTTGATGCGATAGCGGTCCAGCGCTCGCAGGAAACGAAAGATGCCGGCCCGGTTGCCATAGTCGCGCAACGTGTAATGGCGCAAATCCGGGTAGGGCATGGTCATTGAGCCTGGCAGCTTCACCGGCTTGCCGACCGGATTCATCGGAAAATGCTGCAGACTGACATTCACCCACAGCGCCAGTTTGGCGCCGTCAGGCCATTGAACCGGCTTGCGGTCGGTCAGCATGGACCACTCGTAGCGGTCGTGATCCATGCCGTAGCGGCGTTTCGGGTATTCAAGACAGGCTTGTTCAAGCGCCATGATGGTCATCCTTGGGACGTCTGGCGGGCGGAAATGTCGGCCAGGCAGTCATCGTAGTGGTGGGCCAAGTAGTGCTCGGCAATCTCTCGGCCGGTGGTGACCCATACATCCGGGTGGCCCGTGATGTACTCCAGCGCTTCTTCAAAAGCCTTCAGCCGGTGCGGGCAACTGACTTGATAGTTGTGCGTCGGGATACACATCACCGTGCCCGACTCTGCCCCCTCGGCATACAGCCGATCAAAACTGTCCTTGATCATCTGCCCGTAGCGGCGTGGCTCGATCTTGTTGACCACATAGACGATGGTGTCGTTGAGTTCCAAAGAATAAGGCACCGAGACGAACCGCTGGCCACCACGGACCTTGACTGGTGTGGGCTGGTCATCATGAAACAGGTCGCAGGTGTACAGCCCCCCCAGTTCGGCAAACAGATCCACGGTGACCTCGCTATGCGACAGCGCCGGCGCCAGATAGCCCACCGGCCGACCTCCAGTGTGCTGCTCAATCACGTCCATCGATTCAAGAATGGCGGCACGCTCCTGCTCTTCAGACATGCCATAGGTGTAGCGCGTGTTGTAGATGCCGTGCGTGAAAAACTCCCATTCCCGCTCTTTGCACATGGCAATGATCTCGGGATGGTGGGTACATAGCGCTGTTGACAGCGAGATCGACCCGCGTATGCCGTATTTGTCCAGCAGTTTCATTTGCCGAATATGCCCGACGCGGTTGCCATAATCGCGGATCGAATACCCTGGCACAGCGGGGTAGGGATGGGGCCATGCAGTGCGCTGCGGGTTTTTGGGTGGATCAATCTCGTAGAACTCGATGTTCGGCGCGACCCAGAAAGCCAGTCGAGCGCCGTTGGGCCAGCTCAACTTGGGCCGCTTCAGATAGGGCCAGTAGTCGTAGTAGCCGGTATCTTCGCGCATCTTGTGCCCCTCAGGCGACTAAACGACTGGTCTGCTGCTGATCCAGCCAGGCCAATGTTTCATTCACATCCACGACATCAGCGTACTTCAGCATCAGGTCGGTCAGATTGGCAAAGTGGTAGCTTTCGTGTTTGTCGGCCACACACTGCTCAGGCACGATGGTGCGGTAGCCACGCGACAAGGAATCCACCGCGCCGGCTCGCACACACCCAGAGGTAGAACCGCCAGTGATGACCACCGTATCGCACTGGTGCCAGACCAAGAGCGACTGCAGCGGCGTCTCGAAAAACGGCGAGGGCATTCGTTTGCAATAAATCAGGTCCGTCGAGCGTTGTACATCGCAACGGGAATCGAACTCGGCACGGCGCGAACCGTGCTTGATGTTTTGCAGCGAATCTGGTGTGTTGGTTCGCGTGCCCCAAACGCCAGCGTCTTCAGCCGTGTCAGCGTAGGCCACATGGGTCCACACCACCGGCCAATTCAGCGCCCGGAAGCGTTTGGCCAGCGCGTTGACATACTCAATCTGTCGAGGGTCAGTTTCGTAGGCAGTCTTGAATTCGTCTACACGGGTATAAGCGCACTGAAAATCAATATTGACCAGCACTGCTTTCTTGCCGTAGCCAAAGCGAGCACGATTCGGGTTGGCTTTCACATCGGCCCAGATCTGTCGCGCAGTTTTGTCAGAAAGTTCCATCGTGACTCCTGTCAAGGTAAGCCCGGCATTGCGGGCAGGTTATCAAATAAATAGCACGCCACGCAGTCTGGACGAGCGCTAACGTATGATTTTCTCATGCAATTTAGAGTGAGCGGGTTGACTCTTGCCTGGGCTCAGGCGGCACTACCTGCGCAAGTGGCCGACGCAAACCACCACGGCGAAGCGGCTCCATCGTTGATGAGAAAGGCTTGCTGTCGGTAAAAGCGTTGCAGGCTCGGTGTTCCCATGCGTGACCCGCCCAATCCAGAGAACTTGAACGATTGCTTGGCTGCATCATGAACCATGCTGGTCAGCGCAGCATCATTAATCGAGATCGCACCGGCCTGCAGGCGAGCAGCAATGCTTCGGGCGCGCTCCAGATCTTGTGAGAATACGCATGCCGACAGTCCGAACTGACTGTCGTTGGCCAGTCTCACTGCCTCGTCTTCACTCTCAAACGGCATGACCGGCAAGATGGCGGCAAACGTCTCCTCTTGCACAATCGCCATATCCGCGGTGGTATCGATCAGCACCGTGGGCTCGCACCAGGCCCCACCTCCAAGATTCAGCACCCGCCCGCCAACCAGCGCCCGCGCACCCTGCGCCAAAGCCTCCTGTAGATGGCGTTGAACAACTGCAACCTGAACGTCGGCAATGATTGGCCCGATCTGGCCGCTGGTCAGGTCCGGAAAACTGTGGCGCAGCGCACCCACTTCGCGTACCAGAGCGTCCAGAAATGGACGGTAGATACGGCGGTCCACGTAGCAACGTTCGATTGACATGCAGGTCTGGCCGGCGTTGACCATGCTGCCCCAAGCCAGCGCCCGCGCAGAGTGGACGATGTCGGCGTCAGCACAGACGATGGCAGCGTCCTTGCCGCCGAGTTCCAGGTGCACCGGTATGAATACTTCAGCGGCCAACTGTCCAACACGTCGTCCGGTACGGACACTTCCGGTAAAACACACCACGTCGCTATTGCGCACCAGTGCCTCGCCGGTGGCACCCGCGCCCGTGACAAAGGCCAGCACATCGGCCAATCCTGGGACCCGCGCTATGGCACGTTCCAACACCGGCACAAAGCGCGGAGTGGCCTCGGATGGTTTGACCAGCACAGCACAGCCCACAGCCAGCGCCGGAATGGCATCGATCAACGACAGGATCAGCGGGAAATTCCATGGACTGATGATGCCAGCCACCGGGTACGGGCGCCGATGCTGTTCAATGATGACATTGGGAATACTTGAGCGTCGTGCCGGCTCATCGGCCAACAAAGCTGGTGCGTCCTTAAGCCAACGAAGGATGGTGTGTTGCATGCCTTGCACCTCCAGCAGCGACTCGGTTTGCCGCCCTGTATCGGCGGTGATGGCTTGCACCAGCGCCTCGCCCTCGGCAGCAATGGCCAGGGCCAGTTGTTCAAGCAACGTCAGGCGGTGCTGCACGGTCTGGGCCAGCCACCGGGGTTGGGCTGCGCGCAGCCGCTGTGCCACGGCTGCTACCTGATTGGCATCAAATACCGGCATCTGGTAGTCTGGCTGGCCAGTACGCGGGTTGCGTGTGGGTCGGGTACTAGGCTCAGACATGACCAATGATCCCCCGCGAAACAAGTTGTTGAATGGTGTCGCGCTGTGTTGCCGCGAACTGCGCGCGCTCGGGCACCAGGATTTGGCCCAACCCATCAACCATGCTGTTAGGCGGATGCACTGTACCGGCGTAGGTGGATGCAAACAGCTCCAGGCGTTGGCGCGCCAGCATATTGGCCATGCCCGGCGTGCGCCGATGCCGGCGCAGCGCTGCGATGTCAATGCTGGCGTGCGCCACCATCGATTCACCGCTGCTCGCCTCGGCTTGCACCTCACCTTTGAAATCGATCACCTTGGACAGGCCATCGGTGGAGTGTTCAGGAAAATCCACGTCTCGAATCCCGGCCGAGTTGGCTGACACCACGTAGGCGGTGTTTTCATAGGCGCGTGCGCGCTTTGCCACGTCTTTCGGAGTCAGGCGCGGACTGGCCACCTCACTGGACGAGTGCAACAACACTTCAGCACCGCGCAACGCCAGACTGCGTGCAATCTCCGGATACAGGATTTCCTCCGAGGCCACGCAAGCCAAGCGTCCCAGCGGGGTGTCGGCCACCGGAAAGACACCATCCAGGCCGTATATTTCCAGATAACGGTCCCAAACATCGTGCGGAGTTGGTGCAAACATCGAGACCAATCGGCGGTAACGCAGTATCAGCTCACCCTGGTCGTCGATGATGAAGCTGGTCTGGAAGTACAAGCCAGGAAAGTGCGGGTCGGTCTCGTAGGCGTTGCCTGAAAAATACAACGCCAAGTTGCGGCACATGTCGCACAGTAGCTGATATTCGGGGCCATCGGGTGCCAGTGCCGCCTTATCGGCCCAGCCGGGCAGCGTATCCCCTAATGGATAACTGGTCAGAAAGTACTCGGGCACCACCACCAGCTTTAGCCCCGGACCGATGAAGGCCCGGCTGGCCTCGATCTGGCGCTGCACACGCTCGATGTTGCGGCGCATGGCAGCACGAGCGCTGTCCAAGTCCGGACAGTGGTTGACAGCAAAGCAGGTAGTTTGCAGTGCCAGCGCCAGGTAGGGTGATCCGAGCACCGGCGCGCTGGCTGGAAGAAACGGGGGACTATTCATGGTGTTCGAATCAGCTCGGTTAACTCGTAATAGGTCTGCATGTAGCCACCGACACCGCCTTTGAGGAACAGGTAGTGATCATCGGCGCTGCACCAGACGTCGTAGGGGGGGTGCTCCTGCGGTAGCTGGCCGGCCGTGTCAATATAGCGAAAGTGCAAAGCATCAAATGTGCCGGCTGCAACCGTCACCGTCTCGCGACCAACAAACTCCAAGCCAAAGCCCAGACGGAACAACATTGGGCCAGTGGCGCCCCGGTGATCGGGTGATGTGAGCATCAGGTTCGGGAAGAACTGCCGGCCCGGCCCGTTCGATAGATCATAGATGCGCAGGCATAGCGCGTCCCCGCAAATCGGGTGTGCTCCCAACCAGCGCACCCGCTCGCTCAGTTCGATGCGCTGAGTGATGCGCCCATCGCGCCGGTTGACGGTCTGGCACTCTGCGTACTGAGGGGTAAAGTGCATCAGACCAGTACCTTCATACTGGTCACCTACACTGATGCGAACCGAACAATCCAGTGGATACCACTGTGAGTCCAGCGCCATCACCACGTCCCGGATCACGTTGGGTGCGTCGTCGATCTCGCAGTGCGCATGCATGATCCGTACTCCGTCGGCCTGATCGGTCAGACTGAAATACTCGCGCCCTCTTTCCTGCCCAAGGCGTTCCGGTTTGGTACTGGTGTAGCGGATCGTGCCGCGCAATGTGGTATGTCTCATGATTTACCTTCAGGGAGTTTGCCAATCTGTCGCAAAAAAGCGCGAAAACCTTGGTCCATTTCGTCTAACGTCTGGTGCACTGCGGCAACCTGGCGTACTGCATCCCACCACTGGCGCACGCCCGGTTGGGGCTCGAGCGCATCAGCCAAGCCAAACCAGGGAGTGACTGCCAGCACGTAAAACATGGTGGTCAACAGCCCGATATCGCCAAGGTGTAGGGCGCGCTCGTGAAACGGTGGAAGTTCAGCCAACAGGCGCTCCAGTTTGACCAGTTCGGCACGGGTCTGAGTCAGTGCAGCGCTTACCTTGGCCGCATCGCCACTGGGCTGGCGCAGTTCACCAAACAACGGGAATAACGCCGGGCCGAGATAGAGGTCGGCAAAGCGACCCAGCAGCCGCATCTGCGCCTTGCCCAACGGGTCAGCCGGACGCAGCGGTGGCTGATCATGGCAGTCTTCCAGATACTCTAGGATGACCCACGACTCAGGGAGGTTCACCCCATTGTCGAGTAACAGCACCGGGATTTTTCCGAGCGGGAACTTGGCCTTGAAATCGTCGCTGGGTAGAGCATGTGGCGGCGCTACGATCCGGACTGGCAGGTCCTTCAGCCGCACGGCGATGCGCACACGTGCTGAATAAGGCGAAAAACTCAGGTCATAGAGTTGCATAAGACTTGACCAACGGGAAGTTGAGCGTACAAACGGAGTGACCAGAGTGCCAAAAGCGCTGCGCCCTGTACAGCGGCCAGGTCGTGCCAGTCAAAACAGATGCAATCCAAGCGCCGCGTTGGTCAGCAAGGCCAACCAGATTAGCAGCACCAAGGGGCGGCAGCGTGCGATGCTGCTGCGAATGGCCTGGTTGACGGGCTCGCTGGGGCCGTCTTGAAGCAAGCTGAGGAAGGCGGGTCCGAACGGCCTTAGGTGCAGCCGGATCAATAAACCACAAACGAGTGCCAACGTATACACCCCCAGCTTCAGGCCAACCCAGGGCAGGGATGGGACTGAAGAAGTCATGGCAGAAACTGTCGTGACCAACAGTGCCATTAACACAATGCTGCGCCAGATCAGATCGAAACGAGTCAGCAAAGAGGCCTGGCGGCTGCCTTGGAGTTGATGGATCATCCAGACCACGGCCAGCCAACCAAGGCAGAGCAGCCAGATCAGTGCCATGCCTGCGGAAGGAAGGTCGATCCGCCCTTGCCACTGCGCCAGTTGGATGCCGGTGGGAAGTATCAGCGGCAGACTGAGTCGTGGCGCCATGTCGACCGCCAGCATGATCTGGGCAGCCACCTTGCGCGCTGCCACCGGTTGGCTTGCATCGGCCACCCACCGACTGGCATAGAAGGTACCCAGATCGCCACCAAGCCAATAGACGAACAGCAGCAAATGCAACAGTTTCAGGGCGAGGATGGCATCCATGGCAGCCCTTTGTCTTACACCGATAAACTCTGGCGGGAATCACGAACACTCTGTGTCAAAACGGCTTGGTTGCGCCAAGGAAAGCCGTGGTGGAGATCAGAATCCAGTATAGATAGGCAATGTTGCGGCCGAACCGGATTGACTTTTCTAGCCGGATCTCAATTTCGGTGGAGGGACCTTGTGCCAACGCCCGAAACATCACTGTCCATTCCCGCATGATGAAGCGTAGCTTGAGTCCGATTACCAGCGTCAGCGAATAGACGAACACTTTGGCTGAATACCACTTGGCGTCACCAAACGGACCGTAACCGAGCAATGATGAAATGGCACTGAGCATCAGCAACGGAATGACGACGAAGCGGATCGCTTCATCGATTCGCGTCAAACGCAGCCCAGTGTCGGTTTCACGAAAGTAAAACGCAGCCCAGCATAGCGCCAGCCAGCCCGCAAACAACACCCACATGAGAACCAACCAGCCGCCACCCAAAGGCTGCACGCCCCACAGAAAGCCCATGTGCAATCCGAGAGGCAGTAGCAAGATGATGCCGGTGCGCGCCAGGATATCGATGCGATAGGCTGTCTCCATGTGTCGACGCCGCTCGTCCATTGGCAACTTGCGGTTGACGACGTTGTAGGAGGTCTGAAACACGCCCCACTCGCCGCCAAGCCAGTACACCATGGCCAGGATGTGCAGCCACTTCAAGACCGTCAGTTCATGTATTCCCATCGTTGTGTTCTCCAGATTAGGCGGACCGTTGTGCACCGGCGGCCAAATTGCTTCAAAATCAATAGCTATTGGCGCTTATTCTGTGTGCGCTATGGGCGTAAAACACGGATCAGCGTCGATCGTGCGTTTCAGTGTGCGTGATCATGCGGATGACCGTCGCCGTGATGGTGATGGCCATGCTCGCCGTGGCTGTGAACAAAGCTCTTCCGTGAGTCCGGCTCTGCTGATTGGTGGGCACCTCCCTGGCGCGGCATGGTTGCTTCGAAGTCCTGTGGTCCGTGAGGGTGGTTGTGCCCATACTGCACGATCCACTGATACAACTGCGGGTCTCTTTGTGACAACTTGGCCGCTGCACGCATCTGGTTTTCTTCGACTGTGCTCCAAGGGTTGTAATGGAAATAGTTAAACAACTTGGAGTCCACCCGCCCGAGAGCAATGCAGCCTTGTTCGCTGGCAAAGGCGCCGTGGTTGATGTAGGCAGGCCGCCAGAAGTAGCCGCCGGTAGGTACTGTGCCAAACTGCATCATCCAGGAGTCACCCCACAGATGGTACGACTCCTCGGCGCAATCATGGTAGGAGATGTTGTCCTGCCAAAAATGCGGCGTCATACAGTACAAAAAGGTCAGCGCGTGCGTGCGATCGTTGAAATTCAGCAGCTTGATCAGACAGCCAGAGGCCACGCTGGGTTTGGTGACGTTACCCAAAGCCCAGGGGATGTCGTTGTACGAATCGGTCTGGTGAAAGCGATCAGTCCGGCAAAGTGGATGGTGTGTGTCTGACTCGACCAAACTGGGCTCACCGGTGTTATACATCATCAGCAACAGGCAGCCATCGGGTGCATGCATTGGCGGTTGTGCGTAGCCAGCCGGGAAGAAGACGTAGTGGCCTTTGCCAACCTTCTTGTTGCCCATCTGCAGATTGCCTTCGATAACCAACAACTCCAGTTCGGACCAACTGAAGCCCGGTGGTTGTCGATATCCGGCATCAAGTTGCACCGTCATGGTGCAGGCGCCAGTGTCGGTATCCAAGCTCAACATTTTGTATTGCATGCCAGGGCCAAAACCCTTCATGGTCATTTTTTTGAACGGAACATCTCGATCGCAAAATGGTTCGATGTGTGGGCGTGCCATGTGAATTCCTTGTCGTTAAATATCAGTCAATCAGTAAACGACCTTGTGCGGGCGGTCCGGTCGCACCGGAATGTCTGCCAGGCCAATTTTGATCCGCAAGTCGCCATCGGCATTGAAGCCGCGTGTCTGGATGCGCTGCAAAAACTCGGCATACCACTGCTCGCGCGTTGGGGCCATGTCTTCCATCGCTTTCACGATGGCCTCATAGCGGCATTGCTGTTCCTTGATTTCTTGCTCTAGCCAAGCCGAATCTTCAGCAGATCGCTCGTGAGGGATAAATAGGTTTTGAAATGACATCAAAGGCTCCTGTTAGAAAAAATGGATCCACTTTGGGCGCAGCCAATCAGATGTTGCGTGCCTGATCTTTCCAATAAGGTTCACGCAGTTGCCGATGCAACACCTTGCCAGTCGGATTTCGCGGCAGCGTCGCAACAAAATCGACTGATTTGGGCTTTTTGTAGCCGGCGATCTTCCCGTCACACCATGCAATCAACTCTTGGACGTCGAGTGTCATGCCAGGCTTGACCACTACCACAGCCTTGATAGCTTCACCCCACTCGGCCGATGGAACGCCAATGACGGCCACCTCGAAAATGCTGGGATGCGCCTGCAACACACGCTCGACCTCAGATGGATAGACGTTGAAGGCGCCGGTGACGATCAAGTCTTTCTTTCGGTCCACCAGATAAAAATAGCCGTCTTCATCTTTGCGTGCCATGTCGCCGGTGTATACCCAGCCATCACGGATCGCCTCGGCAGTGGCCTGCGGATTGCCCCAGAAACCAGCGATATTGGCTTCGGTGCGCACACCGATTTCACCAATCACGCCGGGAGCTGCCGGGCAACCTTCGCTATCAAATATGGCCACCTCCACATTCACCTGCGGCTTGCCACAAGAAAGCAGCCGATGTTCATAGGCGGGGTTAGCCAGCGCCAGTTCATGATCTGCCGGCTCTAGCACCGTGCCAGCCGTGCCAGTCTCAGTGGATGCAAAAGTCTGCCGAAATCGGCAGTGCGGCAACTTTCGCTTTGCCTCTCTGAGCACAGGAACCGGAATCGGTGAGCCGCCATACAGCAAGGTTTCTAGCGCGCTGAGGTCGTATTGTTCGAAATCTTCGCGCGTCAGCAAGCGCTGAATCGTCGTTGGCACCAGATTTGTAAATGTAATGCGCTCACGCTGCAGGATGCCAAGCACTTTTTCCGCATCAAAGTTGACAATGACGCTGGTCGAGCCAACATACACCGCACAGTAGATTCCCGCCGTGCCGGCCGCCGAGTACAGTGGCGACGGTAGCAGCACCCGGTGGCTGCCTCGACTGCCGATGGCATGCACATGCACAAACATGCCAATCAGTGTGCTGCCATGGGTATAGGTGGCGCCCTTAGGGAACCCGGTCGTTCCACTTGTATAAAGCAGCATTGACGGATCGTCATAGCGCAGCGGGCAATCCAGCGCTGGTTCATGATCGGGTTGGCCGATCAGCAAGGACTCGTAGTCCAGCAAGGTGTTATCGCCGACATCGATCCCGATGAGCAGTTGGCAAGCCGGAACTTGTTCCATCGCTCTTCGAGCAGTGAACAACTCAGGCCGGGCCACGATCAGGGCGGTGGCACCAGAGTTCTCCAAAATATAGGCCACCTCGGGCGCCGAGAGTCGATTGTTGACAGTAACAACCACCGCACCTAACTTGGCGATGGCAAAGGATGCTTCGACCCACTGGTGGCTGTTGCGGGCAAAAATCCCAACTCGATCCCCGCGCTCTACGCCCAACTTGCGCAAGGCATGGGCAAAGCGGCAACAACGGGCATTGACCTCGCTCCAATTCAGGCGCACATCCTCGAACACCAAACCCAGCTTGTTGCCAGACACCCTGGCGTTACGACTGAGTAAGTCGCCGACGCCAGTGAGGCCACCAAAAATTCCACTGCCAGTATTCAAGTCCAATTCCTTGTTGCGCCACGGGCCACGCCGGGCTGTGTGTCGATCACGCGTATGGATGTTGGGCTGACCCGGGGGTCAGACAAAGGCCCCGGTCTTTTTCATCCATTTGGCGAACACCGGGGGTTTCGGTGGATCGAGAAAGGTTTCTTCCTTGCAGCGTGCACGCAACTCTTCCACAGTGCCGCCACGGTCGAACAACTCGATCTTGCGCCGCTCTTGACCCATCTTGGCGCGTAGGGTCTCAGTAGCGAGTAGATCGACTGAGAAGTCGGGGTTAACAATCACGCCGTAACCGCGTGCACCGCTGATGGTCACAAGCCCACGACGACAGTCCAACGCGACCAGATCGGCTGAGCGCTCCAGTGGGTCGCCCCAACCACCACCGCCCCAGGTGTTGAAGTACAGAATGTCACCTTCGGCCACTTTGACGCGATCGCACTTGGCAGGCAACCATTCCTGGCTGCCATCGACGCGCTTGAGCAGTTTGTTACTGCGCGCTCCTGGCTTGCCGCCGTTCACGCCCCAAGGATAAGTCAGCCAGCGGTCGTCGTGGATCGAGATTTCACCGTTGGCCAAAAACTCGTAGGCGGTACAGACGCCGTTGCCGCCGCGGTGTTTGCCCACACCACCAGAATCGGGAATGGAGCTGTACTCGACGATGCGCAGCGGAAAGTAGCTCTCAAGGAACTCGTTGGGTACGTTCGTGAACGAGGGCCATAACGAGTGTCCATCGGGGCCGTCACCCGCGGGGCGCCCGGGAATACCGCCAAATCCGATCTGGAACAACTGGTACCACTCACCACTCTTGTCATAACCAGAAAACATCAGGTGTGGACTGTCGGAAAAGCCTGCAGCATTGAGCGCCTCGGGTGCACCTTGGCCCAGCACACCGCCCATGATATCGAAAATACGGCCCAGCAGGTGGGTGCGGCAGGACAAGGCGGCAGGACGCTTCGGCTTGAGGATACTGGCCTCGGGGATGCGCACATCCACCAACTCGTAGAAGCCATCGTTGAACAAAATCTGTGGGTCAAAGAGGTTGATAAAGAAGGCCCCGAGGAACATCTTGAACATGTCTTCGTTGAGGAGGAAGTTGACCGAACTGATCGACTGCGGGTCAGTGCCAGCAAAATCGAAAATAGCCCGATCTCCCTCACGCCACATGGTGCACGCTATTTTGTAAGGGCCCATGCCCACACCATCATCATCGATGTAGTCCTCGAAATACTGGGCCTTCTCCGGTACCACCATCTGGATGATTGCGCTCATGGCGCGACGATTGCGATCCAGCATCTCGCGCATGGCAGCGATGTAAGTGTCCACGCCAAAACGGCCAATCATTTCCTGCACTCGGCGCTCGGCCAGTCGCAGAGCTGCCACGATGGCGTCGAAGTCGGCGCGGTTCCAATGAGGCATGCGGCAATTGCGCAGCAGCAGCGCGTGCATCTCGGCATTGAGTTCACCCTTTCGGTAAATCTTCACCGGCGGAATCTGCAGACCTTCTTCGAAGATTTGTGCGGCATCGGTCGGCAGGCTCCCGGGAACCTTGCCGCCAATATCTGTCATATGACCAAACATTGCCGCCCAGCTAACCAGACGGCCCTGATGAAAGATCGGCATCATGGTGAGCCAGTCGTTGAGGTGGCTGACCGCGCCATTGCAGGAATATGGGTCGTTGGTGAGGAAGATGTCGCCTTCTTCGATCGTGCCCTCATAACCCTCGATGAAGCCGTGGATAAAGGAGCCGAATTGGCCAACTACCATCTTGCCATCGTTGTTGGCAATCATGGGAAAGGCGTCGTGTTGCTCGCGGATACCAGGCGACATCGCTGTACGAAACAAAACAGCGTCCATTTCTGTCCGTGCGTTTCGCAAAGCGTTTTCAATGATGTCCAGAGTAATCGAATTGAGCGTGACCGACTGGAAGGGGGCGTTGTCCGTTTGGATGATTGTGGCTGCCATGTTGATTTTCTCCGCAGATGAGACTTCAGACGTTCGGACGAATCAGGATGTTGCCCACTGCATCGATCTGACCAGTGTGCCCGGGCAGAATGAGTGTGGTGGTGTCCATCTGACACACCACGGCCGGGCCAGGAATACAGTTGCCGGTGGTGAGGCGGGCGCGGTCATAAATACTGGCGGCATGTTCGGCACCATCGACATAAACGGTAGAGCGGTCGATCACAGCGTGCGAGGCATCGGTGCTACCTTGGGCGAGTTGCTCCGCGCGCACCAAGGTTTGCGGTCCCTGCACGATCGCGCGCAGGCTGACGAGTTCCTGCTCGGCATCTAAGGCGAAGGTGTAGAGCTGTGTGTGCATGTCATCAAAACGCCGAGCCACGCCATTCAGACCATCGGCGCGCAACTGGTCATGCGTGATGCCGACACTCAGCCGCATGCCCTGACCGTGATAGCGGACGTCAAGCTGGTACTCGATGGCTTGCTGTGAATCTGGCACATGCTCAGCGACCAAGGCACGCCGGGCCGTGCTGGCGAGTTCATCGAGGATGCCCATCACCTCGTCGGTTGATGTCTCACTGAAGCGCCGAATAAAGGTGCGCGAGGCCTCGTCACGCAGGCGGGTAGTTGCATCGCCATAGGCACACAATACACCTGGTCCGGGAGGAATGATCACCGGCCACGAGCCGGTCAGGCGCCCCAGCGCATTGGCGTGCAATGGGCCGGCGCCGCCAAAACCGATCAGGGCAAAGTCGCGAGGGTCGTAACCTTGTTCAATGGACACGAGACGCAGCGCGCCAAACATATTTTCGTTGACGATATTGATGATGCCCTCGGCAGCTTCGTGCAGCGTCTTGCCAAGAGCATCCGCCACCTTTTGTACCGCCTTTTCAGCAAGACCACGGTCGATTTTCATGTCGCCGCCGAGCTTAGAGCTAGCTGGCAGGTAGCCCAGTACCACGTTGGCGTCGGTGACGGTCGGACTTTCACCGCCTTTGCAATAGGCGGCCGGGCCCGGGTCCGCTCCCGCACTCTGCGGTCCAACACGCAATGCTTTGGTCAACTCCGGTACGTAGGCTATTGAGCCCCCTCCTGCACCGACAGTGCGCACGTCAATCGACGGCGCCCGCACAGTCACATCAGCGACCCGCGTTTCACGCCGCGTCTGGGCGACCTCATTCTGAATCAGTGCCACATCGGTCGAAGTGCCACCCATGTCAAAGGTCAGAAGATTTTTGAATCCAGACTGCCGGGCGATCCAGAGCGCTCCTGTCACGCCACCGGCTGGGCCGCTCATCAGTAGTGCAACTGGATTGTTGCGCGCAGCTTCCACAGCAGCTAAGCCACCGTCAGAGCGCAAAACATGCAATTTGACGCCTGGCATTTTCTTGTCAATTTCAGTATGTAAATTCTGAATGTAGCGCGCCACCTTGGGTCGGACATACGAGTTGACCACCGTGGTCTCGGTGCGCTCATACTCGTACATCTCGGGAATGACTTCTGAAGAGATCGAGACCGGTACGCCGGGCAACGCCTGCTCGATGATGTCACGCACTTGCCGCTCGTGGGCACCGTCGGCATACGCATTCACCAACGAGACGGTCATGGCCTCAATACCTTGTGATTGCAGGGTTTGCAGACTGCGTCGCAAGGCTTCTTCGTCAAGCGGTGTGACAACTTGACCGCGGGCATCGATACGCTCATCTGCCTCGATAGTCAACTCCAGCGGAGCAAGCAACGGGCGCTTGTTGTAAATGACCCAGCCACCAAGACCGCCAGGAACGAACGAGCGAGCAATCTGTAACACCTGTCGATAACCCTTGGTGGTGACCAGCCCGACACGTGCCCCCTTACCTTCCAGCACAGTGTTGGTAGCCACTGTGGTGCCGTGCATCACATGGGTGATGCACCGTGGGTCGATGCGATTTTGTTCGCATAATTTGGCGATGCCGTTGAGCACGCCAATGGACGAATCAGCCGGCGTCGAGGGAACTTTGGCTGAATAGGTCTCACCAGTGCTCTCGTTGATCAGCAACAGGTCGGTGAAGGTGCCGCCAACGTCGACGCCAAGGCGATAACTGCTAGGTGTGGGGTTTGTCATGGGGTTCTCCTTGGCTCCAATCGTGCCGTAGGGCATCTCGGGTGGTGGTATTGGTTCTATTGGCTTGTCATTGGATGACGGCTGTGGCCCGCAGTTGGCTCAACTGCTCTTCTCCATAGCCGAGCAAGTCGCGCAGCACGGTTTGGGTGTGCTCGCCGAGAAGAGGAGGTGGGCCGAAGTCGTCTGGTATCGGCGCACCAATCTTGACCGGATTGCCAGGCATCTGGATCGTTTGACCATTTTGCAATTGCACGTCGACCACCATGTTACGGGCACGAATCTGCGGGTCCGACAACGCTTGCGCAAAGTCGTTGACTGGTGCGCAGGGGATGCGGGCTTCGCGCAAGCGAGCCAGCCAATGCTCGGCTGTGTTGGTCTGCAGCTCCGACTCGATGATCGAATCGATTCTGGCACGGTCGGCATACCGTTCGGGTTGCCTGAGGTAGCGCGGATCCTGCAGCTCAGGTGCGGCCAATACATGACGGAACTTCTCGAAAAATGCGTCTCCGATGCAGGCAATAATGATGTAACCGGTTTGCGTGCGGTAGGTGTTGTACGGGACGTGAACAAAATGGCTGTTGCCGATACGCTCGGGGATGTGGCCCGACATCAGGTACATCGTGGCCATGTAATTGAGCAAAGAAATCTGCACGTCGAGCATGGAGATGTCCACATGACGGCCACAGCCAGTACGGGAGCGTTCATGCAGGGCGGCCAGCACTCCAATGGCTCCAAACACTCCACCACCCAGGTCGCCAATTGGAATGCCCGAGCGCAAGGGTCCTTGGCCAGTCAGGCCAGTGATGGACATGCCACCGCCCATGCCCTGCACCACTTGGTCAAAGGCTGGGCGATTGGGCTCCGGACCAGTCTCTCCAAACCCCGACACCGAGCAAGTGATGATGCGTGGGTTGATCTTCGCCAAGCTGTCATGATCAATGCGCAAACGTTGGGTCACACCAACACTGAAGTTGTCGAACACGATGTCAGCTTTGCGCACCAGGTCGTAAAACACCTCGCGTCCAGCATCGCATTTCAGATCAATGCAAACACTTTCTTTGCCCCGGTTCAGAGTCAGGAAGTAGGCACCCATGCCCTGGCGCGAATAGTCTGAACTGCCCGCCAACAAGGCCCGCGTTCCTTCACCGGTTCCGGGGGGTTCGACCTTGATGGTTCGCGCGCCCAAGTCTGTAAGCAGCATGGCACCATACGGACCCGACAACATGTGGGTCAGGTCCAGTACCAAGATTTCGTCCAATGATTTCATGTACCCTGATTCCGAGGTAAGTGAACCGAATGCGTCGGTTCAAAGCGGGTAGTAGCAATTCCCTTGCCAGAAGATTCAAGCCTGACTCTTCTCGAAAAACAGCCTGGAAGGCGATTTGACAATGGTCGCCAGCACCTCCCAATGTTGACCGGGAAACACGTTTGAAACAACAGAAACACGTGAAACATCATGCGGTCACAGCAAAAGCCGATTCTGAACTTCAACGAAAAAGTCAGTGGCAGCCAGACCAACGCTTTGGGACCCCGCCGCAAGGCGTTGAAAGGTCGCTGACTTGCCACGCGCAGATCATTCACATTGGCTTGGCAGCTTGCCTGCTTTCTTCAACTTGGCGTAATAAGTCCAGCTCGTCTCGTTGGGCTGGTAAAAGCTGTCCGGGGCGGTCACATAGGTGGGGTAATGCTTGCGGGTGTACTCGCGAATCTTTGCCGGGAGTTCATCAAAGGTTGCATATTTCCTACCTTGACCGCTATAGATAAGATATCCTGGTGCAGTACCCATTTTCATCCATGGCAGCCATGGCCCGGTACGAAACCATGAATAGTGCACCGGTGTTGAGCGGGGTGTATCTGCTGTTAGATCGGCTGTATTCATGAAGAACAGAAAATGTTCCGATGCCAGGTAGGTCGGCCCAGTGGATTCCTCCGGGTGCTCGTTTGGTTGCAAGGCGTTCGGGTAGGCCAGCGGAATGTCCCAGCGCATGGAGGTGATCTCGCCCATCGGGTTATAAGGCGCAAAGTTGTTGGGGCCGTCTTTGGGTGGGAGCGGAAACTTGTTACTGACCGGATCGTTGGCAACATGCACGATGCACACCTTCTTGTCGGTGAAAGGGTTGTTCCAGCTTTCGATGATCTCGCCGGTTTTCAAGTCCTGATAAAACGACACCTCACGGGTAACCCATTCGTAGCTGCCATCGGGTTTGGCAATCATTCGTCCGGCATTAAAACCCTGGGTACGCAGGATCGGTCGAGCGCGCTGTCCTGGCAACACGGCCAGGATGGTGACCGACCAGTCCTTAAACACCGGCTTGCCGTCCAGATCACCCACGACTCGAATCATGGCCTTGAACGCGTCTTCGTTCTTGCTCAGATCGAGCGCCAGGGCGGGTTGGGCAGAGAGGGCAGTGGCACATAGAGCGCCAAGCCCCCAGGACACGAGAGATGGTCTAATTTTCATGAGGAACTCCTTGTTTGATGGGAACTGACGGGGTGCAACCGGCGCCGCACATGCTTTGCAAAGCAAGGCCCTTGCCAACTCATGTTGATCTGATTGCATAGCACCCGATCGCCCAATCAAAGCGGAGCTGGAACTCACTGGATGGGCTCGAAAAACTCCAGCCAGACACCGCCCGGAGCTCGCAGCGTCAGCAGTTGCACCGTGCCGTAGGGCGGCATCAGCATCTGGGTAGGCGCCAGCACCAGGTCTGCGTTCTTGGCCGTCAGGTGTCGGGCCAGCGCCGGCAGGCCACACACCGGGAAGCGCAAGGTCGCCATCCCGTAGTTCGGCGGATGACAGTGCGCAGACCAATCCAGGCCCTGTGTGCCTGATAGACTGACGATCTCGATTGAACCCTCGTTTTTTCCTTGAGGGTGCAGGATGTGCAATTGCAGCCCGGTCTGGGTGGCAAGTCCGGGCGGGATACCAAACACGTTGGCTCCCGGTGGCAGTTGATCCAGGGTGAAGGAGGCATACAGTTGAAAACCCAACACATCAGTGTAAAAGCGCAGCGCTAAGTCCAGGTCAGGCACGATCTGACTGGAGTTGAACACCGGACCCAAACCTCGGATCCAGTCCAGCCCGGTCAGCGCTGGATGCACCCGCTCAATCAGTGCCAGACGCACATTGTCAGGTCCACGCACCAGCCACTCTTTGACAGTAAGCGCACCAAAGTTCCACTGGACCGGTGGAGACGCGCCGGTCCAGTATCGGCTGCGCAGTGCTTCCGACTGGCGCTGCATGTCAAGCACTCGCACATTCAGGTCAAACAGCCCCCCAATGTCCCAGCACTGGTCGTCTGCCCGCATGTCGACTTGTTTACCTGCGTCCTTCAGCTGCAGCAGTCGCACCCTGCCCCCATCGCAACCGGGATGGCTCAGTAGCCACTCCTCGCCACTGGCCACTGGCAACCCCCAGCCATGCAGCAGTCGGGTGTCAACAGCGCCTTGGTGTCGCAGCTCCCAGCCCCCAGCACCGACCCAACTGAGCAGGTGTGGCTCGGCTGACCGAACAATCACCACCGCTTCGCTAAATCCACTGATCTGAAACAAGGAGCTCATCCGCTATCTCCTGATGTGTTGCTGGCCGCCGGTCACAGAGGCACCGACTTATCGAACGGCGGTTTGGCTGCGTAGAAAAGTCAGCAACGCCGTGATTTCACTATCGCCAAGCGTGTTGACATAAGTCATGGAGGTACCAGGAACAAGGGTTGCAGGATCCTGGATCCAGCGCCGCAACGTGGCGTCATCCCAACTTAGTCCAGCATTGCGCAGTGCCGCGCTGTAGTTATACCCTGGCACCTGAGCGGCCGGCGCTCCGATGGCAAGGTGTAAGTTTGGGCCAGTCTTATGGGCCTCACCAGCTTGTAAAGTGTGGCAGGCGGCGCAACGCAAAAAGGCAATGCGTGCACGTTGCATCTCGGCCGCAGCGATCCCCCCCTGTGCGCAAGCGCCGGTTGCCACCAATGGCAGGATCAGAGCCGCCAAACGGCTTCGAACGAAAAAAATCGGACAAATGTTCATAGACGACTCAGGATTTCCGTCGCAGCGCGTTCACCTGATTCCATGGCTGCTTCCATGCCGCGTATGGCGCGCCCGGTATGTTCACCCGCAAAATGCACCAGCCCGTGAGGCAGCCCAAGGGCCGTTGCAAATTGGCTCATCTGGCCTGGTTGCCAATTAGCCCAAGCCCCGCCGGCCAGCGTCGACTGATGCCACGAAACCCGCTGAGCCAAACGGACAGCGCCACGCGACGACGGATAGATGCGCGCCAGTTCATCGGCTAAGCGTCGTTCTGTGTCCACCGCGCCCATTGCATCCCACAGCGTGGTGCCCGCACCATTGATCCAGACGGTCAGGCTCTCAGCCTGGCCGCGACCCTTTTCATCCTGCGGAAAGATGCGCTCAAGCGGGCCGTCAGACCATAGGTAAGGCGACAGACCCTCGGATTCCCAGAACGGCTTGAGTACCTCCAGGTGATACTGTGTGACTTGGGCGTATGCCAACTTCTGTACCGCCTGCGCAAGACGCTCAGGCAAACCAGGCTCGAAACGCACATGACGCAGGACCGGCAGCGGTAACGCACAGACCACAAAACGAGCCCGGTGCTGTGCCCCATCGGCACAGCGCACCTGCACGCTGCCAGATTGCATCCGCACCTCAGTGACAATGCTGTTCAGCCGCAGCTCTGCCTTGAGTGCACGCGCCATGGCTTCAGGCAGGCGCTGATTGCCGCCGACGACGTTCTGAACTGGGCCACGGAATTTCATAATCTCGCTGATGTTGCTTTGTACGTAGTACAGATTCAGCAGCGAAGTGTCAGCCAACGTGGCGCCGTAGCTGTTGTTGACTTCGAGCAACTGCAACGCGGCGGCGTTCACGCCGCGTGCGCGCAAGACATCGATCACCGGCACGTCGTGCACGAACTGGCTGGCATCGCTCCAGGCAGCGATGGATTTCAATGGGCTGGCGCCAATTAGACGAGCCAGCGCGCGGTCTGGCGCCATGGCGCGCAGCGCTTCAGGAAAAGGGTTATCCGGTGCACGTGCCCATTCCTCCCGAGTCATCCTTCGGCCGGCTATGAAGTAAACCATATTCTCGTCGCGCAGCAGGGGCGAGCGTGCGCTGGTCTCCAGCGGCACGCCAAGCTCGCGAGCGGTATCCACCACCCGGGCGTAGGCCGCACCAATTTGACTACCGCCCGCTTCGGGACGCCCGGGCACATCATCCAGGGTGTGTATGCGGCCACCGACGCGCGCGCTAGCCTCGAGCACGCGCACCCGAAGGCCAAACTGCTCCAGCAAGCGCGCAGCATTCAGGCCCGCCAGACCCGCACCAAGCACCAACACATCGGGGTCCTGTGCAGCCCATAGCGGTCGCATACCCAGACCGGTGGCCATCAGTGCCGCCCCAGACTTGAGTAATGTACGACGAGTTGTCTGTTTCATGTGGTTTGCTCCGCGATGCCAGGCATCAGTCCCAGCGCACCAGGATTGATACGTCCAGCCGGGTCGATCGCGCGCTTGATCTGACTTATCAGTTGTACCGCAGGGCCGTTGAGTTGTGATAGATAGGGGTAGGCGCGACCGATCTGGAAGTTGATCGCGCCATGGCGCATCAAAATTTCTGCGGTGTCGCTCCAAAGCGTATGTACAAAGGCGCGCACCGCCGGGCGTGCGGCCCGATCAGTCCACTCGCGCGGAATCTCGTTCAACTCGGTGGCTTGCACATGCAGTGGTGTGACTTCGTCATACCAGTAAAAACAGGGTTCGTACAAAATGCCGTTGGGCACATTGGTTGTCAAGGGCGAATACAACACCCCCAACCGGGTGAGTTCCTCCTGGCGTGCGTTCAACATGGCCTCTACTTCAGCGACTGCAGTTTGTGCGCGGCTGAGCGGCAAGATGCCGTGGATCGGCACCCAGCGTTGGCCATCAACACCCAAGGCTGAGCGCAACGGCGGAAACGGACGCCCACGCATGCCTTTCGGAACAACGGGAGCCAACACTTGGGCGTTGTGGCGCTTGGCCAAGCTCTCGATGCGATTCAGTTGCCGGTCGGTATCGGCTGGGCTATCGCCTTCGACCGTAAGATGCAGCGAGTATGGGGCATTTTCGAGTTCGGCCGTCCCTGCCACTGCCATGCCTGCAACGTCTTTGAGCCCGGCCAGTAACGTCTTCCCGCCCTTGATCACGCCCAAAGCAGTCTTGGCTGCCTCGCCCAGCTTCTTGCCAGTCTGGGCCGAGTTGCGCGCCTTGTAGGCGTCGATACCGAAAGCCTCGGCACCCAGCCCAGTGCGCGCCAAGTCCGCCTGCGTTGCCAGCATGGAGGCAAAATCACGGAAGGCAAACGAGGCATAGCCAATCGCCTCAGGCAGCGCAATCAGACGTAGGCTGATGCTAACCTTGATACCGAAGGCGCCGACATCACCCAAGAACAGTCCGGTCAGGTCAGGTCCACCCCAGCGCGTGAAAGGTAGTCCGTGGCTACGTCCGCCACTGCCTGTGACCAGACGCGTGCCATCGGCCAGCACGACCTCTAGACCAAGCACCGACTCGGCAGCGCTACCGTGGCGCACTGAGCCGAAAAATACGCTATTCTGAGAGGCTGCACCACCCACCGTAGCGCGCAAGCCCGACAAGGGCCCCCAGTATGGCGTGCGCAAGCCCTTGGCAGCAAGTGCATCATGCAGCGCCGACCATGTGCAACCGGCTTCCACAGTAACAAAACGGTTGACTTCGTCAATCAGAACGATGCGATTGAGCCCACGTAGATCCAGCAAAATCGCCGCCGGGTCATCGGCCACGTAGCCGGCGGTGTATGACATTCCGCCACCGCGTGGTACCACAGGATGCCCAGCGGCAGTCGCGATCCGCACTACGGCCTGCACCTGTTCGGGACTGGTGGGTAGCACCACACACAAGGGCAGCTGGCCCGACCAGAATAGGTCGTGGGAAAAGTACTCTCGGCTTGCGGCGTCATCGAGCACCTGCTTCGCGCCCAGCGTGGCACGAAGTTGCTCTACAAGAGAGGTTTGACTCATGGTGGCGGCTCAGTGCAAATAAAAAAGGAGCAGCTTACGCTTTATGGGTATGCGCAAACAGGCGATCTCGCTGCTAATTGTGGGTGGGAGTCGAACTCAAGCGACAGCCACCTGTTTGGCTGCGCAGTCAGGCAGCAGTTCGATCCACTCACCGCTTGGCCCCTGCAACAAGGCAGTGCCAGATGAATAGCCGTCTGGCCCGCTCACTGTGTGCCAATGCACCTGAGCAGGCAGGGCGCAAGAGGCGCAGACGACAAAACTGATGAAAGCCAGACCACCCGGCAATCCAGCACAAACCGCCCGAGCCGCAGCGTGTTCAGGTACTTCATCGATCTCGATCAGCGATGCACCTCCTAGCTGCAATGTGCCCACCGCTCGCTGTAGTTCGGGATCCATCTGCAGCGCCTTGTTCAAGGCCGACACCCGGGTGGTAAATCGCAAACCTGTGCTTGCGTTGAGTTCCTCGTAAAAGCGCAGGGAGTCCTCGCGGCTGGGGCAACTCAGCACCGGGATGAATAGCCTCTCAGCGGTGAGTCGGGCCGCCACGGGTAAGCGAAACGGTGGCACTGGCGCGCGCACCTCCGTCAAGTAAAGCACCTCACCGGCTGGGCCGGCCACTTGCATCGCCACAATGGAATCGCTGACCGACAGGGGTCGTGGCTCACCCAAGACAGTGAATGAGCTCTGTGCAAGACGCTGCGCCAGCGCATGGACGTCACGGACCAGAATCTCCAGCGCCATCCAGCCACTCTGACGCATTGGCTCGACTGGCTCGATGCCTGGGCATTCCAGCACGCGCAGCCAATGGGTCGAGGCGTCCAACACATCCGCGCCCAGAACCACGCAGCGCAAACCGGCCAGCTCAGGCTTGCCCCAAGCCTGAGCCAGTGACACCGACAACGCTTCATCACGAACCACTTGCAGGTCAAGGCTGCTTTGGTAGGCAGCGACCAAGATGTCGGCATCGGGGGCGATCACCGTGCCGCACATCGCATGCTGCAGATGCCAAGGTAAGGTCGCGTCAGAAGCGGTCATACAGGATTGGCGAGTGCATCAGTGCGCGGTGCGCGACTGGGCGCAGCGCATTGGGGAGACGGTGCATGTAGACGTTTCACGGGGTTAATCACGCCGCAAGTGAGCAAGATTCCTGCCAGCATCGCTGGTCGGCTGGTCAACGGGTTCGGCTGACACAATAGGGTTCTGGTCCGCCTTGCGGACTCCTTCATTGGCTGGCACTGGGCCTTTCGTCGCTCTCTGAAACGCACATCGCATTAATGAAACAGAGGTGAAACATCGATGGTGTCACCGATCTGTTGCCGCAGGCCGGGAAGGTGGCTTTTCCAAGGAACTTCGAAACAGTTGGGGTCTAAAGCTGTTTCTGACCTGGCGCACGACATGTCCATTGAGTTTGTCAAAGATGGCATCAGCAAGAAGCAATTTCAAGTTTGAGCTGGTACAGCGGCAGGGGGGTGCCTCCATCGGATCGGATGGTGGGTGTTCAGGCATACCGGTGCTTCAGATTGCCGCAGAAGTTGCACCGCTGCGCGGCATCGGTCATGGGGCAGCCAGGAGCGCCGACGCTGCACAGTCCAGCCCGATCTGCGGCTGTGCTGCCAAGAAGGCTAAGCGCATCACCTCATAGCGCAGGCCCATGTCGCGCGGTGTGATGGTGACTTGGATATTGGCCGGTAACGCCTGTGCCAACAAGTCATCGATGTGTGGCAGCAGCACTGAGCCCAGCCAGCGAAACACAGTGGTTGGCACTGTCAAAGTTTGCAGGTTGCGTGCGTGTTCATGCTCGAACGCGGCCCGGTACGCCGCATCATATTGGGGTCCAGCATTCAAGAACTCCATGGCCAGCGTGTGGAGTTCTGCGCCTGACGGATCCCGCTGACTAACGCGGTGCCCCTCGTCGGCATTGAACCACGGGAAAAACTGAGTCATTTGATAGGCCATCTGCCAGGCTCGAAGCAGATGCGAGCCGTCCTTTTGTGGTGTCAGATCCGGGAAGTAGTTGGCCACAATCTGCTCACGCCGCTCGGGCTCGAAATGAGCGGCGTTGTCCAGAAAGAGGTGAACGACTTGCTCGGGATACGCATTGGCATAAGCAATCGCTAGTTGGGCACCGGTAGCAGATCCATACAGCATATACCGCGGACCACCGACTTCTTGCAAGAAAGCGTGCAGACTGGGCAGATAGTCGCCCATGCACTGAGGAGTCAGCGGCAGCGGATCAGACGCTCCATACCCAGGTGTGTCGGGCGCAATCAGATCGAGGTCGTCGTGCAGAAGTCGCATCAATGGTTCAAACATTGCCGAGTTACGCGGCGATGGGTGCAACAGCACCAAAGGAACACGACCGCCACGGCGCACAGCACGAAAGTGCAGATGGAATGTCCCGTTCGCATGCATGTGGCGGGTGATCATGGTGGCTCACACCTATACTGCCACCAACAGCTTGCCATGAGCCGCGCCTTGGTATAGTTTGACCAACGCCTGCGGGAAGCTTGCCAGTCCAGTCTCGATCACTTCATGAGTGCTGATCTGACCGGCGCGCAACCAGCCGGCGATTTCGCGCACTGCCAATGGCCAATCGGCTACGTAATCGAACACAATCAAACCGGTCAGCAGGCCACGTGCGGTGAGGATCTTCATGTAGTTCTTCGGCCCTGCATAAATAGCTTCGTTGTATTGCGAGAGCGCGCCACAGACTACGACGCGCGCGCCGCGAGCCAGGTTCAGCAGAGCGGCATCCAGCATGTCGCCTCCGACGTTATCGAAATAAATGTGCACGCCACCAGGTGCCAGGCGTTTCAGGGCGCTATCGGTAGACTCGGTTTTGTAATTAAATGCAGCGTGAAAGCCGGACTCGATCAGATAGCGGCATTTTTCGTCGTTGCCGGCGCAGCCAATCACCCGGCATCCCCTGATGCGCGCAATTTGTCCAACTGCCGTGCCAACCACACCAGCAGCAGCCGAAACAAACACCACCTCGCCATGCTGCGGCCTGCCCTTGTCGAGTAGTCCGAAGTAGGCGGTCATGCCAGGCATGCCAAGCACCCCAAGGTGCAACGACAAACTGCCGTTGGCAGGGTCGCAGCGCACCACATCCACACCATCACTGTGTGCATATTGTTGAGCGCCGAACAGGCCGGTCACCCAGTCGCCCACGGCAAAACCAGGGTGGCGTGAAGTAATCACCTCACCCGCGGCAAAACAACGCACTGGTTCACCAAGCTCGACACCTCGGATATAAGTCATTCCTTCATTGAGCCAATAGCGTATCGCCGGATCCAGCGATAAAAACCGGTTTTGCACCAGAATTTGACCATCCGGAAGGTCGGGCAAACGTGCGGTGTGTCGGGCCATATCGGTGACCTGTACCATGCCGCGTGGTCGCTTTGCCAGGACGATCTGCTCGTTGTTCATTGGTTGCCTCGAAATTTCAGGAGTGAGCGAACTGCGCAGCCAGCGGCTACTTCACCAGTGCCAGCGACAACTGCGGAAACGCAGTCACCACTACCAAACCAATGAACATTAGACCAATGAAAGGAATGGCAGCCCGACATAGCAAGCCGTAGTCTTCCTTGTAAACATTGGCGGCAACCAGCAGGTTCATACCCATGGGCGGCGTCAAGTAGTGCAGTTCCAGGTTAACCATCATGATCAGCCCGAAATGCACTGGATCCATGCCAAGTTTTACGGCAACCGGTGTGAGGATGGGTGCAAAGATCAGGATCGCCGAGCCGATGTCCATCAGACAGCCAACAATCATGAGAACGAAGTTGGAGGCAATCAGAAAACTAGCCTGATTGGTAAATGTGCCTGTGATCATGTCCACCATCATTTCGGGAACATGCTTGGCCGACAGAAAAACGTTCAGGCTAACCGCCATGATCAACATCGGAAACAGTGCGCCTGACATCTGCACCGTGTCGCTGGTAATGCGCATGATCTGCTGAAAATTGAGGTTGCGATAAATCAGGGCGTCGATCAGCAGGGCGTACATCACAGCCACGACCGCGGATTCTGTGGCGGTAAACCAGCCGGAGTAGATCCCACCGAGGATGATGACCGGTACCAGAAGAGCAAACACGCCGTCCCTGAAGGAGGCCACGATCTCACGTCCATCCCAAGGGGTTCCCTGCATGTGCCAATTCTTGATTACGGCATAGGCCGCAAGCAACGAAGCCAAGAACAGACCGGGCAGAATACCTGCCTTGAACAAGTCGGTGATCGACGTGTTGGTCATGATGCCGTACAGGATCATCGGGATGCTGGGCGGAATGATGATTCCGAGTGTCCCGCTGGCCATCAACAGCCCAATGGCAAACTTCTTGTCGTAGCCGGCTTTGAGCATGGCAGGGTACAGCACACCACCCACGGCCAACATCGTCACGGTAGACGAGCCACTGATCGCGGCAAACACTGCGCATGACGCCACGGCCGCCAGTGCCAGTCCGCCGGGTATCGGTGATGTCAGTGCACGCATGACACGGACCAGTCTGGCAGCGATGCTGCCATGTGACATCAGATTCCCAGCCAGCATGAACAGTGGGATTGACAGAAAAATCTGGTTGTTGGCGTTTTGCCAGGCGTCCAGAATCGTGTTGAGATACTCCCCGTTGCTGTAAAAGGTGTACAGCGTGACTGATGCCACCCCAAGCACGACCACCATGTACTGGCGCAGGAACAACAGCAGCAGCACACCCGCTGCTAGGCCAAGATTGATCATCAGCGGGGTCACGATTTGACCTCGGCGATAAACTCTTTCAGCATCGCTTCGTCAATCTCGTCTTCACTGCGGTGGCGTGGTGCTATATCGATAAACAAGCTCCATAGCGCGTGGCGCAAGGCACCCAGCCCAAACGCCAGCACCAGGATCAGTTGAAATGGCCAGATTGGCCATTGCATGACTGTATCGGTTTCAGCGAGGTGGTGGCTGTCCATCGTCATGCGCACGGAAAACCAACAGAACATCGCGCAAAACAGCGCAAATCCCAAGTGCGTCATGCGGTTCAGCGCTCGGTCGGCCCAGGCTGGGGCAAGCCGATCAAAGACGCGCGGGCGCATGTGCGCTGCGGACTGCGAGGCAAGTCCCATGCCGATGAAGGACATGAACACATTGGCGTAAACCGCCACCGGTGTTGCCCAAAGCTTGCCACCACCAAAGAGCTCTGGCAGTTCGCGGCCAACAACGTCGGCAATCAATGCACCCAGCATCACAGCAAAGGCGCCAAATGCCAGCCAGACCTCCAGCCGCGCCAAACGGTCGAGCAAATTCTTGATCAATATCATGCAGATGCTTCAAGTGCCGTGTTGTTGTCGCAGTCAGCGCTTGCCAGCGGCAAAATCTTTTTTTCCTGCTTGTATTTCGGCCATCAGTTGCTGTGCCTCGCCGGCCACCGCCTTGACCATTTGCGCTGGCACGTCCTGCGTCACGCCTCGCCAGAGTTTGAGTTCCGCCTCACTCGGGTTGTAAATTTTGACGCCCTTTCCTTTTAGGCTGAGTTCCAGTGTGGCGGTAAAGTCTCGCACTTCCTTTCGGATCGAAGCAGCGGAGCCGTAGCCGGCCGAGACTGCCTTTTTCTGTTCGGCGCTGAGTTTGTCAAACCATGCCTTGTTGCAAATCACCACACCTGTATCGTAGGCGTGCTGGGTCATGGTGTAGTTCTGTGACACTTTAGACATGACCGCGTTGTAAACCACCACACCACTTTCGCCGCCTTTTACAAGACCTGTCTGCAGTGACGGAACGACTTCACCGATGGGCATTGGAACTACCTCGGCGCCAATGGCTTTGAGCAGCATTTGTGATGCTTGCGACTGCGAAGCGCGCAGTTTCACACCTTTGATGTCGGCGGGGCTTCGGATCGCTTCATTGCCAAATAGATTGGTCCAGCCCACATCGACAAACTGGATAAGTTCCACTCCCTTGGCAGCAAACAGTTTGCCTAGGTGCGGCCGAACGTGATTATCAAAGACATAGTCAAGTTCTTCGGTGCCAGACCACAGGTAGGGTGCCTGCAGGATGGCGATTTCAGGCACGATCGTGGCTGCGCCCTGCATCGAAGCACCGCTGCACTCGATGCGCCCACGACGCAAATTACCCAGTGAGGTTGCCTCGTTGGGCTCCTTCATGTTGAGATCGACACTGATAGACCCCGCGCTGGCCTTTTCGATATTGGTTTTGAAACGCAGCCACTGTCCCTCCCACGGGGTGCCCGGTGGCGTGAACGACCCAGTGCGTAACTGCACGGCTTGTGCAGCGGCGTTCGGGGTCAGACCCGCAGAGATAAGAAGACCGACTGCGATGGCTGACAGTGTGAGGTATGGATTTTTCATGACACTAACGTGGGTTGCAAGGTATTCGGGTCTTAAAAAGTGCGTATATAAGCGGCTGAATGGCACTCAATGGGAGTCAGGCACTCGCTGCAACAGGCTGAGCACATCACTGCTGTCAAGCACATCGCCAGTTTTCAGGGCAAGGTCACGCAGGTTGTACTGGTGAGCTTGCAGATCGCGATCGCCACAGGCATCCGCAGCAACGATCACTCTAAAGTTGCTTTGTAATGCATCAACAGCAGTGGCGCGTACGCAGCCACTCGTTGAAAAACCACACACGGCGACCGAGTCCACGCCAAGCTCGCGCAATTGTTCTGCCAAGGGTAGCTCAAAAAAGGCACTCGGGACCGTCTTACGCAACACCGGTTCGCCCATCGCTGGAGCAATCCTTGGATCAATCTCAGCCCAGTACCCCCCTGCAACAAGCTCATTCAGAACGGGCAGCTTTTGGCGAAAAACGCTGGCCTCTGCGGGATGCTCATAGGCATTTGTGGTGAAGAAAATCGGCCATCGACGTGCTCGGAAGGCCGCGAGGAGCCGCGTAATCTGTTCGATCGCTGCTGACCCATCAGTGCCCACGGGTGATGTTGGGTCAGTAAACCCACGGCTCGCATCAATGACTAGCAAGGCCGGGCGTTTACCGAAACCAACTGCATTTGATGCCAACGTCACCATTAATAAATCTCCTGGGACTTCGTCTGCGACATCAGGCTGGCAGGGCCTGGCGCATCGCTTGTTTATCCAGCCAGGCACTGCTTCGGCCACCCAACTTTCTCTGTGTCAGTTCTTCAGCCAACGCGATTGCCTGTCGCAAGGCGGTCATTGAAATTCCTGTGCGCAAGCCGCACTGCCCTGCCATTAACACCAAGTCTTCGGTAGCCAAGTTACCCGCCGCACCGGGCGCAAAAGGGCAGCCGCCCAGCCCACCCAGACTGCTGTCGAACTTACGCACGCCAGCCTGAATCGCGGCCCAGGCATTGGCCAATGCAAATCCACGCGTGTCGTGTAGGTGAATGCTGACGCGTTCATGACCAAAGGCGCAGACGCAGCGACTCATCATATCCGCGACTGCACGCGGTGCAGCCGCCCCAATGGTATCGGCGATGACCAATTCGTCTGCTCCCGCTTCCATTAAGCTGTGAGCCAATCCAAAAACATGATCTGCAACCACCGGCCCTTCAAACGGACATTCAAACGCAACAGCCAGATAGGCCTTGGCTCGCAGCCCATGGTTTCGGGCACTGCGAACTGTTTCGATGCTGACTGAGCTGGCCTGGGCCAAGCCCATGTTGATGTTACGCTGGTTCATCGTCTCAGTGGCAGACAACACCACGGCGATCTCACGCACACCGCTCGCCATGGCGCGTGCCAGTCCCCGTGGGTTGGGCACCAACGCCGAGTATCGAATGCGCTGGGGTTCAGGCAACAGTGCAAACAATTCATCTGCATCAGCCATCTGGGGCACAGCTTTGGGTGAGACAAAACTGGTGGCTTCAATGTGCGTCAAACCGGCGGCCACCAAAAGAGAAGCCAGCCGAACCTTGTCTTGGCAACTGACCATGACAGCCTGATTTTGTAGCCCATCACGCAGCCCGACTTCGTTGATCGTCAATTGGTCATTTATGCTTGTCATAAGTTCTGAATGTGGAGGACGCCCTTGACACGGGTGAAGCAAATCATCCTCAGGCACGCGATCGCGGCTGCGCTATCAAGTACTTGGGAATCAAGTTGTCCATACCCAGCAAGATGCTTGCCAGTTTGGACCCCGACCGATGCGGTGGCATCATGGCTACTCTTGAAGCACTCAGTTCGATTGCTGAAAATTGTGAAACAATTGGAACGAAACATAAACACTAGTGAAACAGTGGTTGGCGACCAAAGGGCTGCCAACATCATTTCAAGAAACAAGCACGAAAGCAGATCCGTGACCTTTTGGCAACTCAGACAACCGCGCATATCAGTCCTTAGTTACAGCAGTCTGAGCCAGATGGTGCACGCCGTCGCATCCGAGTTCACAGATCGTGCCGATGTGACCGTGACCGAAGTGCTGCTCGATGAAGCGCTGCAGCTTGGCAGAGAAATCGAGCGAAGCGGCAAGGCCGATGTCATCATCACAGCGGGTGCCAATGCCGTTCTACTGCGCTCTGCGCTCAATGTTCCGGTGGTGTCAATCAAAGTGACGGGCTTCGATTTTCTGCTCGCATTGCAGCGTGCTCGCAAGGTGTCAGATCGAATCGGGATCGGATTGTTTCGGCAAAAGAATATTGAACTTGAGGCCGTCAAGGAATTGCTGCAGGTGGATGTGGCACAACAGACCTACGAAACCCGTGCTGATGCTGAAGAGAGCTTCCGGCGTTTACGCGAGGACGGCCACAAGGTGATCGTCGGCTCCAGCCTGGTCGTTGAGATGGCCGAAGCCAGCGGGTTGACTGGCATCCTGATCTACAGCCTCGAGTCGGTCCGTCAGGCCTTTGAAGAGGCGATTCAGTTAGCTGAATTGACGGTGTTGGATGCTGCGCGGTATGACAACCTTAATAGTGTGTTGCAGAACCTGCATGAAGCAGTGTTGGCGGTCGATTCAAAGCAGCGCATTACAGCGATCAATCCTTTGATGGAGAGAATTCTAAATGTCCCCAACGGTGAAGCAGTCGGACGCGGCCTGCCTGAGCTTGCACCCCAGTTTTCGCTGGATCATGTGCTATCTGATCACGAAGCGGGTATTGACGTGGTGGTGCAGTGTGGGCACAAGACCTACCTGATGTCGCGCAGCGCAATCCGTGAGTCGGGTGTGATTACCGGTGCCATCTTGACCTTGGCAGATACGCACGATATTCAACGCGCAGATACGGTGGTGCGGTCACAGCGTCGGCCCAGGAGCTTATCAGCGCGTTACCACTTCAGTCAGATCGTTGGTGCCAGTGCAGCCTTGCGGCATGCCCGTGCGATAGCGGAGCGCTGCGCCCGCGCCGACTCGACGGTGCTGATCACCGGCGAAAGCGGTACCGGCAAGGAGTTGTTCGCACAGGCCATTCACAATGCCAGCAAGCGCGAAGGCAAGCCGTTCGTTGCGTTGAACTGCGCGGCCTTTCCGGAGTCCTTGCTTGAAAGCGAGTTGTTCGGATACGACGATGGCGCGTTTACCGGATCACGCAAGGGGGGCAAGGCCGGCTTGTTTGAGACCGCACACACAGGCACCATCTTTCTGGATGAAATTGGCGACATGCCGGTTTCCTTGCAGACGCGATTGCTGCGGGTTCTGCAAGAGCGTGAGGTTGTGCGTTTAGGCAGCTTGCAGCCGATCCCAGTGGACGTGCGAGTAATCGCAGCCACCCACTGCCATTTGCCCGAGCGCATCGAGCGAGGAACTTTTCGCTCTGACCTCTACTACCGCATCAATATTCTGCGCATCGCCTTGCCAGCACTGCGGGAACGACCAGAAGACATCGGTAGCCTGGCACTTCAACTGCTCTTTTCCATCTTGCGCCGGCAGGGTTGCAGCCTGCCAGCCGATCAAATCCTGGCACCCTTGCTGCCAATCATTACCCAATACAGTTGGCCAGGCAACGTTCGAGAGCTTGAAAACATCATGGAACGTTTTGCCGTCTATGTGGGTGCGGTCAGCAAGGCAGAGGCTATTGACTACCCGACCTTCATGTTGGAAATACCTGAGTTGAATGCACGATCCGTGGAATCGACTCCGCCGCAACAACCAACTCCGCTGTCATTGCCTGACATTCCTTTGCGTATTGACCGAACGGCGATTTTGTCCGCACTGCAGCAAGCCAATGGAAACAAACAGATTGCCGCGACCATGCTGGGGATCAGTCGGACAACCTTGTGGCGCAAACTCAGAGAAGAGTCGCTTTTGCCCTGAAGCAGATCGCGACGTGATTCTCATCCTCTTTGATCAAGAGTTTCAAGCAACAATGATGTCTGTTTCATTTTTCAAGTGAAACTGTTTCTCTCCTTTGAATGACTCATGTGTCAACCTTGTGACTCCCCTCTATGAGTAGGGGTTTTCCATGATGACTATGTGGCTTATCGAAGATGTGCTTGTCAAACACCACTGCGCAGAAAGACGCTGGGCTTTGGTTGGTGTTGCCCATTTTCAGAGGGAATCAAGCCACCCGTTTCGGATGTTGGCGCGGATATTGCTGCACGACTCTGAGCCCATGCCCCGAAGGCCTGGAAAAAGCCAGAGCCAGATGCAGTTTTAACCGATGGAGTTTGTAGTATGCGCAAGTTCAAACCGTTTCTTTTGACCGCCGCGGCGGCGGCCGCCTGTCAAGTGCTGGCGCAGACCGCTCCAGGTACCCCGGCAGCGGCGCCAGCCACCCAGGCCGACGATGGAACCCAACTTGGTACAGTGATGGTGACCGCCCGCAGGGTCAATGAAAGCATGCAAGATGTTCCCCTGTCGATTCAAGCAATGTCCGCCAAGGACCTGCAGGAGCGCGGTATCACATCCATTAGTGAACTGTCATCGTTCACGCCCGGCATGAGCTACACGCCAGATCTCGGTCGGGTTGGAGAGCGACCTGTCGTGCGTGGCATCACCACGTTGATTCCATCAGCACCGCAGGCAAGCTCGGTTTTCATCGATGGTGTCTATGTGCGCTCAGGTGCGTTGGGGTTGATCTTGGACGATGCCGAACGCGTCGAAGTCATCAAAGGTCCGCAATCGGCTTTGTATGGTCGTTCAACTTACGCTGGCGCTATCAATTATGTAACGGTAAAGCCCGGCCAGGATCTCGAAGGACGGGTGTCAGTGACTGCCGCTAGCGCCAAGGAGGTATCGGCCTTTGGCGCTGTGACGATCCCGATTCGCAAGGATGTTTTGTCGGCCCGTGTCACCGCCAAGCACTACGAGTATGGTGGTCAATACACCAATTCGTTGTCTGGAGAGAAGATTGGAGATGAAAAGACAGACGCAGTTGGGGTTCAACTGTTGTTCACCCCATCCAAAAACCTGGATGTAACTTTTGCACTGAGCTCGGTTGAAAATCAAGACGGTCAGTTTGCGGCGGTCAATCGACCGGTTCCCATACAGGCCGCAGGTGTGGTGACGAACATGAATGGCTCCACCAATGTCCCCAACGGGGGAGTTTGCGACGGGAAGACGATCAATATCGTTGGAAACAACTCAAAAGGTCTTCCAGACGCGAACGTGCCTGCCACAGCAGCTAACAAGGCCAACGGTTGGCCGTGCGGACCCGCTACCTTCAGAGGCGAGACAGTGCGTTTGAACACGGCCGATCTTGCCAACTACACCGACCCCAAAACTGGCATCAATTACGGCGACATCGCAGGACTCGACCGCAAGACCACCCGGGGCTCGGTCACACTCAATTACCGCATGGGTGACTACACTCTGACATCGCAGAGCGCCTACACCCGCGAAACCACCAATAACGGTGTTGATGAATCTTATGACGGTGGAAGATTCTCGATTTTTGGAACCTCCTGGCTGAGCTACAACCGCGACACCATGACGTATTACTCGCAGGAGCTTCGTCTGGCCTCACCGCAAGATCAGCCTCTGACTTGGTTGGTGGGTGTGTTTGGTTATCAGGAAGACACAGAGGGCATGGGCACCGGCGTGATCGCCCGAAGCGGTACATCGGTGGTTGCCGATTCCATGCGTGCTAAGTCAACAACCAGTACGACCAACTTCGCACCCTTTGGTCGCTTGCAGTACGAGTTGAACAAGCAGATGCGAGTTTCCCTCGAAGGGCGCTATAACCGAGAGAAAGTGGAGGTGGGTGGAACCCCGCTAGGTATCGCGAAAGTCACCGCTGGCACCTGTGTGGCAGGAGAAATGTGTGTCATTCAAGGTAGCAAGACGTTTACCGATTTTTCGCCACGCCTGACTTTCGACTACAAAGTGAAACCTGACTTGTTGCTCTATGCACAGAGTGCAACTGGTAGCAAGAGCGGTGGTTTCAATTCCTCGGCTGGACTGCCCGCGAGCTCTTTCACCTACGAGGGCGAAACCATTAAGTCATTTGAGGTGGGCTTTAAGTCGATGTTGCTTGATCGTCGTCTGATGTTCAATGCGGCCGTGTTTCGTAACAACATAGATGGTTTGCAATTGTCGAATTTGGCCGACCGGGTTGATCCGATCACAGGGGCAGCGACTACCGCAACTATTGTCAATAATGTCGGCAAGGCGCATACCCAGGGGCTAGAGTTCGATCTGAGCTACCGACCAGTCCGCTGGCTGACCCTGAGTGGCAACTATGCCTTCACAGACGCGCAAGCGGATGAAGGAACGGAGACCACTCAAGGCACGGTGTACGGTGGAAACCGTTCCGTGGCGGGCTTCAATCTGCCCCGAACACCAAAACATGCAGCCACAGCATCTGCGGCAGTCGATTTGCCGGTAGGCGCAAACGGCATGCGGTTTTTCGCCCGTGCAGATGTGATTTATCAGTCTCGCCGGTATTCTGAACTGCAAAACACCATCTGGGCTGACCCGTTCACCCACGTCAACTTAAGTGCTGGATTGCGTGGAAAGGGCTGGCGAGCCACTGCTTGGGTGAAAAACGCCACCGATGACGACACCTCGGTCAATGGCTTCCGCTACCGCGATGCTGCGTTTTTCCGACTGACTTCGGTGGATTTTCTGCCCCGTCAGCGTCAGTTCGGTGTAACTACTACCTTTGATTTCTGATCCAGCCAATCTCTTCAGGGTCTCCAAAGTTCTTAGTGGCGCCTCGGCGCCACTTTTTTTGTATGAGTGCTGTTCAATCAGTAAGGGGCGGTTATGACGAAGTTTCTTAGCAGTGGATTAGCCGCACTACTGATGTGGTTGGCCGGTGGTTCGATGGCTGTTGCGCAGAATTCAGGAGCACCATTGGTCAGTGAGAATATGACTCGACTGCTGAGTTGGTTTGGTGGCGAATGGAACAACAACGAACAGGTCTGGCAGCAAAAACTGGATGCCAGCGACCCCAAGGTGCTCGAGAAACAGCCTCTCAACGAACATCTGCACCATATTTTTGCGCCGGTGATGGCACCCCAAGTCGGTGACCATGTGTTTTATGTTCAGCAGTCGCGCGGTGATGATTTGACAAAGGTGTTCCGTCAACGCTTATACCGTTTTACAGAAGACCCTGTCGCAGAAGTGATACGTCTGGACATTTTTGGCCTGCCAGACGAGCTGCGTTACGTCAATGCCCATCTCACCCCGCAACTGTTGTCTGAGTTGACGCTCACAGACCTGAAACCGATGTCCGGTTGCGAGGTGAACTGGCGCTTCGATTCACAACAGCAGATGTTTCATGCCTCGATGCCCCAGGATCGTTGCAATTTTGTTTCTGCACGTTCAGGCAAGCGCATCTTTGTCAATGACACGCTTAGCTTATCTGAGCGAGAAATTCGCATTAACGACCAAGCCAGGGATGAGGCCGGGCAGCGGGTTTACGGACACCCCAACAATATACCGAGTCGCAATCGCAAAGTGCGCTACTTTGACGGCTGGGTGTGGTTCAAGCTCGCCGGGCCATCAGCCGCAGCCGATGACAAGAAAACCAGTTTTACCGCCAAATATTTGCTTCACTCTGAGGGCCAGCGCATAAGCGTCAACCACGAAGATGGTAGCCCAAGCCCCTACATGCTGGAATTGGCCGTTCTCACCTACCAAAACACGCGCAAGCCAGTGCTCAAATTTGCCCTTCTGGACCGCCTGACGCTTAAAACCCTGACCTATGTCTGGACCAACGTCGATGCCACAGCCATTGGCATGAACTTGAACTGGTTTCAAGCCGGGCTGACGCAAAAGCCGTTACGAACATCGTTTGGCTTTTGAATCATCAATGGCGCTGGTCTAGGGTGTCTTGATTGGTGAGATGCAGTTGCTGCAGATACAAGCGGCGAATCAGCGGTATCAACAGCAGAGGGACAATGCCGTAGATGACCGGCAAGGCTGAAACTGCCAAGTGCAGTTGTGCCTCACCAAACACCCGCGTTGACAACCAGCCCACCGAGGTTGGCCCCAAGCCCAGCCCAGTAATGCTGATCACCATGTAATACAGGGCCACGATTTGTCCGCGAACCGGTGACGGCGTGATGTCCAGCAGTGAAATAATGCCAGTTGCCGTGACCGTGCCGATGCCCACCGTGCTCACGCCCAGCAGTATGAAGGCGGTCAATGGCGTTGGCATCAGCAATGCGCCTGCTGAACTGATCACCATCAAAACAAAACCGATCGCCAACAACCGAAAAGGAGCATCAGTCTGCCCTGCTTTGCGCCAGCGGTCGCATAGCACGCCGACCCCGCCCACAGTGACCGGGCCAATGGCCAGCGTCATGAAGCCATTGATCCAAGCAAAGTCCTTTGGCTCCCAGCCAAACTTGCGTGCGAAGGCGCTGGGCAGAAAGCCATGGCTGTAGGCGGTGATGGTCATCACGCACACCATAGCAAACAGGCCCAAAAAGGCCCAAAAGTGCTGCCGAACGTAACTCAAGCCGTTCGACAGTCCAGCCTTTCCGGGACCTGAGGAAGCCGGGTTGGCCGACTGCCTGGGTGGCTCCGGCAAAAACAGAAATCCCACTGCGATCAGCAACCCCGGCAAACCCACCACGAAGAACGCAAATTGCCATGGCTTGACTGCTCCGACGACCGGAAGCGTCATGCCCTCAGACGTCTTCGCCCAAGCCAGCACGGCCGCGCCGATGAGCGATGCAATGCCAGCGCCCAGCGACAGCGCAGCTGAGTAGAACGCCACAGGTTTACCCCTCCTCTCAGGCGGGAAACTGTCGCCAATCATCGACATAGCACAAGGGCTGAGCGTGGCCTCACCAATGCCGACGCTCATCCGCGCCACGAATAAAGCCCAAAAGCTGCGAGCCAAGCCGGACGCAGCAGTCGCCAGTGACCACAGCGCCACGCCAGCCGCAAGAATCCACGTGCGGCGCTTGCGGTCAGCCAGCCAGCCCAAGGGTAAACCCATGGTGGCATAAAACAGCGCAAAGGCTGGGCCGATCAAATAACCGATCTGCTCATCACTGAGGTGGATGTCCGCCTTGATCGGCTCGATCAACAAACCCAGGATGGACCGATCGACATAAGAAAACACATAGGCAACGGTCAGCAGCAGCACCATTGTCCAGGCTGAGCGGGGGGCTGGCCAGGTGGTGTTTTTCATATCAACCCTGTTATTTTGAAGATCACAATCAGGTTGTCGTCGAAATCAACGATCCCAATCTCACGCCCACGTCGACCATCGGGTGTGATCAGCAGGTGTTCCGGGTGGACCTGCAGGCCCAGTGTTCGGGCGCCAGCCATCACAGCGTCAGGGTCATCCACTTCCAGCACGATCGCTGAGCGCCGCGGATACGGTACAGGCGCCAGGTCAAGCCCGGTGATCTCGGTCAAAGCCATTACCCGTGCCTGTGATGGCGTGGACAATACACAAAAGCGTAGTAATGCCTCAGGCGCTATGCCAAACACCGGATAAGAATAGCTTTCAGGGTTATGTGGTAGGGTAAATGTGATCTCAAAACCCAGCACATCTCGATAAAAGGAGAGTGCCCGATCCAAATCGGACACCACAAAGTTGCCCCTCTGGAAACGCAGGCCGCTCATAGCAACGACCTCTGTCTGCATTGCGCCGACCTACAGGATGGTCGGGCGGGCTGACAAACACACCAAAGGCCATCCATTCGGGTTGGCGACTGTTCAAGCGATTGATTCAAGACATGCTCCTGTTGGTTGGCCGGACCCGTCCGACGCAAAAGTGAAAAAATCAGCCCAGGGGTCTGGTCGGTCGGTTGTATGCCGCCGGCGACTCTGGCATGCAAGCCAGTCGTTTTAGGCCAAGGCTTGATTGACTTCAAAAAAATAACCATCCAGATCAAAGAAACTCGCACCAAGCATCGACCGGGTGCGTCCGTCCGGACCGGTGAAGTCCCACTCATGGGGCTCGCAGTAGATATGTGACCCCAGCGTACGAGCGCGCTCAGTGGTCGCCCGGCAGTCGGTGGCCGCCATGACAAAAATGGGGGCACCAAATTCAATTCGGCGCGGCAACACGGCAGGCGCCTGCATCGTTGGCTGCAGCCACTCCAACAAGCCGACCATGCCAATGTGATCGTCCGCGGCCTTCATGATGACCAGGCGGGTGCGGTCTCCTGCCTGCCCCGCAGCCAATTGTGTGCCCGACAGGGTAAACGGCGTGTCCATCCAGCGCGTCATACCAAACACGGTCTCAAACCACGCCGCTGCTGTGTCGGCGTGACGCACCATCAAGGTGGTTCGGCGCAGGATGTCAGCCATTGATTTTGTCCGCTTCGATGAGCAACACCTGGCAGTCCGCGATGTCCTGACGCAGTTTCTTGACCTCCTGATACTCTGGCGAATTCCAGAACGCTAGCGCTGCTGCTTTGTCTGGCCACTCAGATACCACCATCGACGCACCGCTCCCAAACTGCCCTTCGAGCATCTCGACACCTGGACCGCGCAGCACATAGGTGCCGCCAAACTGCTGCACCAGCACAGCAGCGGCGCGGCCGTAGCCTGCGATGAACTGATCGCGGTCCTGTATCTTGGCAGTGACGAACATATAGGCTGGCATCAATAACTCCTATGCAATCAGGCTCAGTCAATTTTGAGGTCATGTCATGAAGCAAGAACTGTGCGCACCGAGCCTGTTGGCGCTGCTGTGAACGGCGCACTCGCCCTTGCGAATGCCAACAGGACCACGCTGACAGGGTCGGCACGATTTTTGATGGGTCTGATGCAACATCCGGCGCAGGACGAGACGCGTTGTGCGTAAAGGCGGCGAATAGGCTGCCGGCTTGCCGTGCCGAGATGAGGTCTGGAGGTTTTGGATGAATATGTTGGTGGCCAAACGTGGTCTGGTGGCCTTGATGATTGCACTGCTTCCTGCGCTTGAGGCGGCAGGTGAGCCGGTCCCGCCCGAGGAGCGCATTCCGGTTGACATACGGCGAACAACTTTGGTCGTGCGAGATATCGAGCAGTCATTGCCGCTTTATCGTGACGCCCTGGGATTAAAGGTGATTTATGACCAGCGCCTGGGTGCATCCGCCGGGCCAGACGGACAGCCTGGCGCACCGACATTGCGCTTGGTGCTGCTGCGGGCGAATGACAATTTCATCGGCGTTCTGGGTTTGCTACAACGCCTGCGCAAGCCTCCTGAAGCGCCACCCGCTGACTTGTTGCAAGTTCCCGTCAAGATGATCATGGTGATTAATGTGGCTGATCTCGCCATGCGCTGGCCCAAGTTGGCAGCGACACCGTTCATTCAAGTCGAGACCGCACCGGTCCGGGTCGAGTATCCCTCAGGCGATGGCGGTGTCATTCCGGTGCTGTTCTCTGCAGTGCGCGATGCTGATGGCAACAAGATCGAGCTGAATCAACTGTTGGGAGCGCCGGCCGGGCCTCCGGCGCGGGCGGCGTCTCAATGAACCTCTATGCCATTTTCCGTGCCAGTGCAGATAGCCAGGGGGGCACTAATTAGGCAACCCGGTCTGTATTTGGCTTCCGTGCGGAAAAGTCGCAGCCGCCCAGCGCCACGTTTCAACTTGCTGAAGTTTTGCATTGATTGAAACAATGGTGTTTCAAGGTTCGCCTGGCTGTTTCAACTGATCGGTGCGTGTTTGAGGTTATCACCTGATGCACCAGACGGGACTGTCTGAATTCGTCTTGTTTTCATTGATGCTTTGGCACGATTCCTGCTGTTTTCCTACTGCACAGCGTCAGGCCTCTGGTTCTGGCGGTCACAGGCGCAAGCGCGCTGCTTTTTTGTGTTCCATCCCAAATTCGGAGGTGATTGCATGACTCGTCTAAAGCCCTTTGTCCTGTCAGCCCTGGCGTTTGCCGCCCTGCAGGTAGCCGCTCAAACCGCTCCGGAGGCAGCAACATCAGCGACAACTGACGACAGTGCCACTGATAACCAGTCGCTGTCGTCAGTGGTGATCAGTGCACAACGGCGCAACGAGTTGCTGCAGAAGGCGCCTCTGGCCATTACTGCGGTGAGTGCCAAGGAGATGGAAGTCAAACAGATCCGGCGTCTCGACGATATGAAGTATGAGGTGCCCAATGTCGTGATCGAACAAAACACCGGGACATCCAGTGCTGCCAAAATCTTTATGCGTGGTGTTGGCACCGATGAGTCCTTATTCACCGCTGATCCATCCGTGGCGATCTACATTGACGACATGTATGTTGCGCGTCAGACGGGCGCCATGTTTGACATGTTTGATTTGCAACGGGTAGAGGTGCTGCGTGGTCCGCAGGGCACGCTGTATGGCCGCAATGCCACTGGTGGTGCCATCCGTTATGTCACCAAGAAGCCTACCGGCACCTCCCGTCTTGAAATTGACAGCCGGTTGGGCAATTTCGGTCGGGCCGATTTCAGCCTCAGTGGTGGCGGCAAGATCGGGGAGGGCGTGGCCGTGAGTTACGGCATCATGTCCAAGAACCGCGATGGCTATTTGCGCGATATCACCAATCAGCGTGACGTCAACGACGACAGTATGTATGGTGCCCGCGCCAGTTTTGCCTTTGACCTAACTGCTAAGACAAGCGCCCGCTTGAGCATCGACACGTTGCACCAGCGCAGCGGTCCAACCTACGCCAGTGGCGTGTTGGACCCAGCCTTGGCCGCTCTGTATAAGCGACCAGTGAACAACGCCGATGGCAATTGGTACACCCTTGAGACCAACCTAGCCGCAGGCGCCAACTCGCTTGATCAAACCGGTCTGTCGATGTCCACGACCACTGACATGGGTGGTTTCGAATGGCGCAACATCCTGACCTATCGCAAGATGGACAACGAGCTCTACATCGACCTCGACGGTACAACACAGACCCGCTTTCATTTGTATCAGGATCAGACTCAAAACCAGTCCAGCTACGAATCGCAACTGGTATCGACCGGTCAGGGCCCATTGTCGTGGACGGGTGGCCTGTTCTTGCTCCAAGAGAAGAACCATCAGCCCACGCGGCAAGACATATTTACCACAGGGGGCGTCAACACTATCGCACAGACGACTCAGGCGGCCGCCTTGTATGGGCAGGCCGACTGGCGCTTCAACCCGGTCTGGAAGGCCACAGCTGGCTTACGCACGAGCTGGGAGAGCAAGGATTTCTCCATCGATGCTTTGAAAGCCAATGGCACGCCCAACTTCCAGTTTCAAAAGAAGAGTTCCTGGAGCCGCACCGATTGGAAGCTCGGAGTGGACGCACAAGTCAACGAGAACCTGATGACTTATGCCTCAGCCACGTCCGGGTTCAAGAGCGGTGGCTTCAATGGCCGAGCTGCCTCGGCAGCACAGGCCTTGTTGGTGCTAGAACCAGAAACTGTGTTGACTTATGAACTCGGATTCAAGTCCACGATGGCTGGAGGCACCGTCCGTCTGAACGGCAACTATTTCCGCAATGATTACAAGGACCTGCAGCTGACGGCCTTCAACTCTCAGGGTGCGTCGGCCTTGTTCAACGCAGCCAGCGCCTTGATTCAGGGGGTCGAGCTTGAGGCCTCGGCACAGATCAACAAACAGTGGCAGGCCAGCATCAACATCGGCACGCTGGATGCTGAATACAAGGATTACAGCGCGGCCAATGCAGCCACATTTGGCGGCAAAGATCTCAAACAGGCACCCAAGCTGCAGGTTGGTTTGGGCACGGTCTATCGTACTGCCGTGGCTGGCGGCACGCTGTCGCTCAGTGCGCAGATCAAACACGTCAGTGAGCACTATCAGAGTCTGAATAACTCACCGGTGATCAAGACCGATGCCTATACCTTGGTCGATGCACGTGCGGCGTTCGAGAAAGGTCTCTGGAGCGTAGCCATTTGGGGTAAGAACCTGACGGACAAGCGTTACATCGCCGGTGGTTTTGACATCGCAGGACTGGGTATCGCCGACGCCTACCTGAATGTGCCGCGCACCTATGGTGTGGACGTGCGCTACCGATTCTGGTAAACCATCAGACACGCTTGGATTGAGTTGTAACACCCGCCGCCACGAATGAGCGCAACCGCCAAACAAGAGTTCAAGGCCGGCTGGCCCGTAGTCATGGCTGCCATGTTCGGCATAGGCCTGGGCTTGTCACCGGTGCCTTTTTACACCATTGGCATGTTGGCGCCGGAGCTGAACAAGGCCTTTGGATGGGAGTTCAGTGCCATCATGGGGGGGTTGCCCATCATGACGCTGGGGGTGCTCGTGGCCAGCCCGCTGGTGGGTTGGCTGGCCGACCGTCATGGCGTTCGGCAGGTGGCGCTGATCTCCATTGTCTTGTTTGCCTTGAGTTTCATGGCTTTTGCCTTTAGCAACGGCTCGATTACCTTGTTCTATCTGACCTGGGGGCTGATGGCGCTGTTGGGAGCCGGCACTCTGCCGGTTACCTGGACGCGCGCGGTCAACTCGCGCTTCGATTCGCACAAGGGGCTGGCGTTGGGTTTATCGTTGTTGGGAACGGGCGTGTTTGGCTTTCTCGTCAAACCTTTGACCGCCTGGCTGATTGCAGATTTTGGGTGGCGCGCCGCTTACCTGGTGGTGGGTACGATGCCGCTGCTGCTGGCACTGCCGATTGCGTTGTGGGGGTTTCACGATGTGGGACGTAGCGTCGCTGCCGACCCTGCAGAACGTCAGGCAGCCAATGCCGAGTGGTCCGCCTCCATTCCAGGCCTGACATTGCGCCAGGCACTGCGTGAATGGCGGTTCTGGTTGCTGGCGATCGCCTTTGTCCTAATCTCCTTTGCCGTGGGAGGGCCCATTCCGAACATGGAAAACATTTTGCGGGTGGCCGGATTCGCCCGTAGTGACGTGATTGGGCTGGTGTCACTGATTGGCCTGTCGGTCATCGCTGGGCGCATCATTGGCGGTTGGCTGGTGGATCGAATCTGGGCTCCGGCGGTGGCTTTTGTGTTGCTCATCATGCCCGCATTGGCCTGCTGGATGATGGCGGATGGTGCGATGAGCGTGCAGACCGCTAGTTTGTCGATCGTGATGATCGGTTTTGCCGCAGGTGTCGAATACGACTTGATGGCGTTTTTGGTGGCTCGTTATTTCGGCATGAAGAATTACAGCTCTGTGTACGGATTCCTTTACGGCTTCTTTGCTGTTGGTGCAGGTGTTGGACCCGTTGTGTTTGGCAAAGCATTTGATCTCACCGGTTCGTATCGGTCGGTTCTTTTGACCTCGGCTGTCTTGTTGATACTGGGCGCCAGCATGTTGCTGGCATTGGGACGTTATCGTCGCTTTGATGAGGCTTGAGTTGATCGAGACGCAGCCCGCACTCTGGCAGATGACGCGAGCGGTCTTTCGCGGAGCCGGTTTGGGCATCGGCATGTTGCTAAGCGCTTGCGCGCCCCTGTCGCCAGCCGCAGACACGCCGCAGGCCGAGGTACTTTGTCAACAAATGGCGGGCAGCTATACCAACGAAGAACAGATGCAGCGGCTGCCAGCGACGGTGGCGCGCCAGCCAATGCGCACTGGTGATTGGGTGGATGCGCAACACGCACGCTTTACGTACCTGCAGCGGGGGGCAAAGGGGTGTGCGCTATATCTCGAGTGGCGCAGCCCCAATGAGGATGGCAAGGTCTCGAGGCGACGGATTTGGCAATTTGAGCCTCTCGATGGACAGGTCGTGATGCAGTTTTTCAGCTTCAGGGACGAAGCAGCATGGGGCGATCAAAGACTTAGTGCAAAACAGCTTGGTCAGATGCGACAGGATATGCTGGTGGCTTATCCGCCCGGATGTCTGGTGCGTTTTGAACGCACTGCCAGCGACACTTGGCTGGGCCGCCTCGACGCCGGCACTTGCCGCACCATCGCGCAACGCTCGGGCAAGGAGCTGGCACTAGGCGCGCTGATCCAATTGCGTGGCAAACGCCTGGCTTACTCTGAACAAGGTCGCTATGCCGATGGTTCGACGGCTTTCCAGGTGCCGGGGCTAGACGCCTACCTGTTTGTGCAGGAGTGATTCCATTTCAAAATCATCTGCTTCGCTGTTGCGAAAACCTATGATTTGTGAGCACCGCCTGTGTGTTTCGCCTTCACAAAAATGATCCAGAAATACCTAAAGGTCACACCCTGCGGTTTACGAGTATTAGGGCTAAAGCGCTTGTCAATACAGCTCTATAAGCTCCTGAACTCATAGTTTGTAGAGGCGTTGCGCGTTTTCGCGCAGCAGCTTGCGAAGCACCTGCGGCTTGAGGCCGAGCGACTCAATGTCGGTCCGGGTCTGCCCGAATGGGAGCACTGGAAAGTCGGTGCCAAAAAGCACCTTGTCTTGACCGTAACTGTTGATATATTTGACAAATGCATCGGGCCAATAGGTGGGGCGGTGTGCATCGCAGCCAATATACACATTGCGGTGCTTCCAGGCCATGGCGATCATCTCGTCGGTCCAGGGGATGCCGACATGGATTCCGACCAGCTTCAGTTCCGGAAAATCACAGGCCACTGCGTCTAATGTGATGGGCCGCCCGACGCTGCGCCGGGGGTATGAAGAGTCGTACACCATGGACTGGCCCACTTGAAGCTGAATTGGAATGTCGAGCTCGACGCACTTTGCGTAGAACGGGTAGTAGCGGGCATGATCTGGGGCCAATTCAAACCAATGCGGGTAACTGTGGGCACCGATAAAGCCGTATTCACGCACTGAACGCTCCAGCTCTCGGACGCCTTGCATGCCTTCCGTTGGATCCACGCCGGCCAGGGCGGAGAAGCGCTCAGGGTAGCGTTGAACGGCGTCGGCCACCATGCTGTAGGGCACCTGATAACAAGCCGGATGATGTTTGACACCGACTTTGGCCGCAATCAACAGTGATCGCTCAATGCCTGCCGCGTCCATTTGTTCGATCATCTGCTCCAGACTGATGCCGTCAAATGTTCCCTGAGTGACACGCATCTTGTCCACATAAAAGCTTTTCCTCTCGGGCCGGTTGGCCAGAGCTTCCGGCGTCCAGATGTTGACCACTGCGTCGATGGCCTGGATCTCATGTTTCATGTTTACTCACTTTCTGGGTGTCTAGCCGGCCGTTGGCGGATGATGGTGCAGGCATTGTCCCTGCACGGGGGCGTCAATCAAGCCCATCTGCCGGGCGTGGCCTGACGCTTTCACGGGGTGAGACGCCATGCTGCAGAATCCATGCCATCGTCGATCGCGGTTGGCGCGCACGGCATCCTGAGCCAGATGTTGCATGGATGTTCCAGTGCTGTGCATAGTGTTTCTTGTTTGTTGCAGTCGCCAGCCACTGGACTTGGGGCGGCAGCCAATCGCGCGCAAACCGGGTCATCGCGTTCAATGCGCAGCACACAGACTGCTGGCAAGATTCTTGCTGACACTGAGTTCAACGCCAAGCCAAGGTCTGGCGTCGAGTCGATCGGGTTCCGTTTGCCTGCTGTCGCAGGCCCACGAAGGGCCCCTAATTCGGAGGAATGAGTTCATGACTGACGTCTGTCGGCCATTGCAGGGCATCCGGGTGGTGGAGTTCACCCACATGGTGATGGGGCCGACCATCGGTTTGGTGCTGGCCGATTTAGGCGCTGCGGTAGTCAAGGTTGAACCACTCAAGGGTGACAACACGCGCCGCTTGACTGGCTCTGGTGCGGGTTATTTCCCAATGTACAACCGCAACAAGAAGAGCGTTGCAATCGACACCGCAAGCTCTGCCGGCAAGGAGGTGGTGCAACACCTAATCGCTGGCGCAGACGTGTTCATCGAGAACTTTCGTCCGGGTGCAATGGCTGACAGTGGCTGGGACTATGCGAGCTTGGCAAAGAAATATCCGCGCCTGATCTACTGCTCGGCCAAAGGTTTTCTGGCAGGCCCGTACGAGCACCGCACAGCACTGGATGAGGTGGCTCAAATGATGGGGGGGCTGGCCTACATGACGGGATTACCGGGCAAACCAATGCGTGCTGGCGCGTCTGTGATCGATGTGACAGGCGGCATGTTTGGTGTGATTGGTATTCTGGCCGCCTTGGAGCAACGGCATCACACAGGTCAGGGCCAAGAAGTCAAGACCTCTTTGTTTGAAACGACGGCGTTCCTGATGGGGCAGCACATGGCGCAATATGCCGTTACCGGGACACCCGCCCCGCCAATGTCGCAACGCCTGTCGGCATGGGCGGTGTATGACATTTTTGAGACGGCGGATGACGACCAGGTTTTTATCGGTGTGGTCAGTGATACCCAATGGCGCAAGTTCTGTGACGCCTTTGATTTTTCTGAATTTGCTGCTGATCGCAGCCTCGACCAGAACGGCGATCGTGTCAAGCAGCGTGAACGGATCATGGCCGTGCTGCGCTCACGCTTTCGGAGCATGAGCAAGGACAGCCTGATGAACAAGCTCGAATCGACCGGCTTACCTTTCGCCCCTGTCACCAAACCACAGGACTTGTTTCACGATCGACACCTTGCGAACAGCCAGGGCCTGGTGGATATCACATTACCCAGCGGCCAGGCGACCCGCTTGCCGGCACTGCCCCTCGAAGTGGCTGGCAAGCGCCTCGGCGCCTACCAGGACTTGCCTCAGATCGGCGAGCATACCCATGAAGTGCTTGCCCAGGCGGGCTTTGGGCAGGCCGAGATAGATCGTCTTGTGCAAGATGGCGTGATTTGTTCGCAGGCAGCGGCGTGAACAAGAATCCCCAATCTCTGTTCGACAAGCTGTGGCAGCAGCATGAAATCGTCCCGCTCGGGACAAACACCAGCTTGTTGCATATTGACCGGATATTCCTGCACGAACGCACTGGCAGTGTGGCATTGCAATCGCTGGAGCAGGACCAGCGCACCGTCCGTCACCCGGAACTGGCGTTTTGCACCGTTGACCACATCGTTGATACAACGCCGGGTCGTGGCGACACGACCCGTATGCCTGGTGGCGAGGTGTTCATCCGATCTACGCGGGCCAGTACCGCAAGGGCAGGGATCCGGTTGTTTGATGTCAATGATCCGCATCAGGGCATCGTGCATGTCATTTCTCCTGAGCAAGGGATCGTGCTGCCAGGCACCACGGTCGTGTGCCCAGACAGCCACACTTGCACCCAGGGTGCGATGGGCGCCTTGGCGTGGGGTATCGGGTCGTCAGAAGCCGAACACGCGCTGGCGACGCAGACTTTGCGCGTCAGCCGGCCAGGCTCGATGCGCGTGTCATTTGACGGTACCTTGGCCTGTGGCGTTGGCGCCAAGGACATGATGCTCTGGCTGATCCAGGCCCATACGGCCAGTGGCGCGCGCGGGTGTGTCGTCGAGTTTGCCGGCTCCACCGTCCGCGCCTTGTCCCTGGAGGCCAGGTTGACGCTGTGCAATCTGGCTGTGGAGTTTTCGGCATTCACAGGTCTGGTGGCTCCGGATGAAAAAGTATTCGGGTACTTGCAGGGGCGACCTTTCGTGCCGGTAGGTGAGGTCTGGGAACAGGCGCTGGCGCATTGGGCGCAGTTGCAATCAGATGAAGGCGCCAACTTTGATCACGAGATTGAAGTGGACAGCCGTTGCATAGAACCGATGCTGACTTGGGGCACCTCGCCACAGCACTCGGTGCCAGTGAGTGGCCATGTACCTGATCCGAGCCAAGAGGCAGGGGCGCAGAATCGACTGTCTATGGAGCGAGCGCTAGCTTATATGGACCTGCAGCCCGGTCAGGCGCTGTCTGGGACGCCGATCACTGCGGCATTCATTGGCTCATGCACCAACAGTCGGTTGTCCGACCTGCGGGCTGCTGCCGCCGTGTTGCGTGGTCGCCGCATTGCATCTGGGGTGCGTGCCATTTGTGTCCCAGGTTCATCACAGGTTAAACGTGCGGCCGAACAGGAAGGCCTGCATACCGTCTTCCAAGCGGCTGGCTTTGAATGGCGCGAAGCGGGTTGTTCAATGTGTTTCTACTCTGGGGGAGAGGGCTTTGGGTTAAAAGAACGTGTGGTCAGCACGACCAACCGCAACTTCGAAGGCCGTCAGGGTCCACAGACGCGTACCCACCTGGCCAGCCCGGTCACGGTGGCGGCCAGCGCTCTGGCAGGCTGTCTGGCGGATCCACGGCCCTGGCTGGAGGGCCGAGGTGGATAAATTTGTTTTGCACCATGGCGTCGCGGCGCCCTTGCTACGCATCAACATTGACACCGATGCCATCATCCCTTCGCGTGAGATGAAGCAGGTCGCCAAGACCGGATTGGCACAAGGGCTCTTTGCTGCCTGGCGCTACCTGGAGCCAGGCGGGCGCACGCCAAACCCTGACTTTGTGTTGAACCAGCCCGGTTTTGCCAGCGCCACGATTTTGCTCGCAGGAGCTAATTTTGGTTGTGGATCTTCGCGTGAGCACGCAGTCTGGGCGCTGCGGGAGTATGGGTTTCGAGTGGTGATTGCGCCCAGCTTCGGTGCCATTTTCTACAACAACTGTATTCGTAATGGCTTACTGCCGGTGCAGCTCAGCGAGTCCGTGGTGCAACAACTCGCCCAAATAGGGGCTGCGGGTGTTGTGACAGTGGACTTGCAGAACTGTCGGGTAAGCGGCGCCGATGGCGTGCAATTTGCATTTGTTATCCCGCCTGAATCACGCGAAATGTTGCTTGAAGGGCTCGATCCGGTCGCCTTGACGCTCAAGCTGAAAGATCGTATCGAGGCATTTCAGCTTGTTGATCGCGCACGTCGTCCTTGGGTCTATCTGACCAGTTCGGGCACGCAAACAGGCCCGCCGGGCCAGCATGTAGCAAGCTAATCATGCTGGCCTGTTTGGCCCCTCTGTCCAGTATCGCTGTCTTTACCATTTGCAAACCCTGAATGCCATTTTTTTGAGAAAGAGAAGCCCCGTGATGAATCTTTTCGGATCCCCCCTGAAATCCATGCTGGTTTCGCTATTCATGGTTGTCTGCTCTTACACGGTGCAACCTGCCCTGGCTCAGACCACATCAACCCCAGCGCCGGCCGCGACTGAGCAAGTGGCCAACACTCCACCAGCCGTGGCACCGGTGCCGGCGGCCTCGGCTGAGGTGGTCGCCAACCCCTACGGCCTTGATGCGTTGTGGCGCACTTCTGACATGGTGGCTAAGACAGTGCTGATCTTGTTGCTGATCATGAGTGCAGGCAGTTGGTACATCATGATCGTCAAACTGCTTGAGCAAGCCAAAATATATCGGCAAAGTCGAGCTGCTGCCAAAGACTTTTGGGGTGCAGCGACGGTGGCAGAGGGAGCAGCCAAACTGGCAGAAGACAGCCCTTTTCGCTTTATTGCCGATTCGGCCATCAATGCGCTAAAAAAGCACGATGGATTGATGGGCCACATCCCACTGAACGACTGGATCAGCATGGGCATTCAGCGAGCAGTCGAGCGGGTGCAGAGCAACACCCAAAACGGTCTTGCCTTCCTCGCCACCGTGGGCTCGACCTCTCCCTTTGTTGGCCTGTTCGGCACTGTATGGGGCATTTATCACGCGCTGACCGCCATTGGAATCTCGGGCCAGGCATCGATTGACAAGGTGGCCGGCCCTGTGGGCGAGGCGCTGATCATGACAGCCATTGGCCTGGCCGTGGCGGTGCCGGCAGTGTTGGCATACAACTGGCTGGTGCGACGCAACAAGGGTGTGATGGATGAAGTGCGCGCTTTTAGCAGCGACTTGCACTCGGTTGTTTTGGGCACGGTCGGCAGCAAGAGCTAACCAAGCCTATTTCGCTGAAAACATGCGATCCAAACCTTCAACCCACTGACAGAGTACATCACATGGCTATGCAAGTTGGCCCTAGCGCAGATGGCGACGACTCCGTTATCTCGGCCATCAACACCACTCCCTTGGTGGACGTGATGCTGGTGTTGCTGATCATTTTTCTGATCACTATTCCGGTGGTTACCACTTCCATCCCGGTTACGTTACCCAAGGAACGGGTGGAGGTGCGGGAGAGTAAGCCTGAGAATGTGATTATCTCGGTGGACAAGGACAGTCAAATCTTCTGGTACGAGTCGCGCATCAACGGCGTTGAGGACCTGAAGGAAAAACTCAAGAAAGTCTCCAAACTGGACCCACAACCCGAAGTTCAGGTGCGCGGTGACTTGAGCGCGCGTTATGAAGGGGTGGGAAAGGTGTTGCTGGCCTGCCAGTTGGCGGGTATTGTGAAGGTGGCTTTCATCACTGAGCCTCCGCCACTAGGTGGCTAAAACGGGAAGGACAGATCCGATGGGAATGAACGTAGGCAATGTGGAAGGCTCTGAGCCTGAAGTGATGATGGACATCAATACCACCCCCTTGATAGACGTAATGTTAGTTCTGTTGGTGATGTTGATCATCACCATCCCGATCCAATTACACGCAGTCAATCTGGAGATGCCAGTGGGCGCCCCACCAGCAAACTTGATCAAGCCTGAGAAAGTGCAGATTGATATTGATGCGCAGAGTACGGTGTATTGGCAGGGGTTGCCAGTGGCCGGTGTGGAACTTGAAAGCAAAATGCAGGAAATTGCGCACGTCAACCCGCAACCCGAGGTTCACATCCGCCCGAACAAGGCCTCGCAGTACGCCGTTTTTGCCAACGTGCTGTCCAGCAGCAAGCGTCTGGGTCTAACCAAGATCGCCGTGATCGGCAGCGAGCAGTTTGTCCAATGAGTACATTCAGCCAACCTCACCGTTACGGAACGCAAGATCCTGGCAGGCGCTTCAAAGGGCTTGTGATTGTCGTTGTGTTACATGCATTTTTGGGCTATGCGCTGGTTTCTGGCATGGCCCGCGAAGGCCTTAAGCTGATCAAGAAACCGCTTGAGGCGGTGGTGATTCAAGAAGTGATCATTCCACCACCACCACCACCACCACCACCACCAAAGAAGATTGCACCCGATCCCAAGCCAAAGGTGGAAGCACCGCCACCGCCATTTGTTCCGCCACCAGAGGTGGCGCCGACGGTAAGTACCGCCCCCACCATCGCGGCAGTGGCCACCCCCCCGCCGGCGCCACCTGTGATTGCGCCTCCCCCACCGCCACCGCCGCCTGTTGTTCCCAAGGCTCCCGTAAGGGCCGATATCCGAGTGGCCTGCCCGAAACAGGTCGCTCCAGAAATGCCACGTAAGGCATTACAGGATGAGATCGAAGGTGTGGTAAGGGCACAGGCACTTATCAAGGACGGTGTTGTTAAGGAGGTCACCATCCTGTCTGGGCCGAAGATATTCCATGCTGCAGTTCGTGAGGCGATGTTGCAGTACCGGTGCAACAGTGACAGCGGCGAAGTTCTCGCCACACAAGAGTTTAACTTTAGGATGGAGTGATCCTCTTGCCCGTGAAGACCGGACTCAAAGGCGCAAAGAAAATGTCAGCCATTTGAGAGACCGACATGAGCGAGAGGGTAGACGACTGTCAAGCGGAACAGCAATGCGCTTTGCAATTCGAATTGCGGCGTCAGCGCGCGCCTATCAAAAAGGTGAGCGAAGCGTTACTATGGCAATGATTCGAAAGGTAACGAGTCCACATTAGTCAGACAGATGTGCAGCTGGTCGAGCAAGAGGACCAAGTCTTCTCGACTACGACTATTTACGAATGCCTTCTGCATGGAGGTCGAGATGGGTGAGTAGTGGACCAAACCCGTCCACAGCATCCCGAATACCGTTGCTGCGCAGCGCATGCCAGTAGGTCGCGGTGTTGATTGCGATCACCGGCTTGCCGAGAAATGCTTCGGCATAAGGTGCCATGCGCGCCATGCTGAGATTGGTACCTACTTGAACGATGGCATCTATATCATCCCCATCGAGTTGCATCAACCCCTGCGCGATCTCACGCTCCGTTACACGCGAAATATCAGTCCAACTCTTGCAGCGCAACGGCAGGTCACGCACGGTCTCAATGCCATACTCGCTAAAGAAGCGACCTACATGGTAATTGGCCATCGGATAGTAGGGGGAGAGAACAGCGATGCGGCGGATGTTGCCGTAGGCGCGCATAGCCTCAACACAAGACACGGACCCCACACTGACACGTTTTCCCGTTAAGTCGTGAATGTGGCTGAGCAGTTTTTCACAAGCAGACACCCCGCCAATAAAAGTAATCGCTGACACACCCATCACCAGATAGTCGGGTTCGCACGTCATCGCGGTACGCAATGCGGCATCTACCGCGCCCTGAATGATTTCTGCACCCGCCATGAAAGCTTCGTCCGAGAGTGCCTTGGCGTTCTCTATGTAGATGTCGCGGTACTGATGGGTTACCCCGGCCGGGCGCATGGACGCGAACTCGGGCTCAACGACCGTGTTGGTCGATGGGCCAAAAACAGCGAACACTCGACGCCAACCAAGTGAATCGCGCCCTGCAAGGTGGAATTGTGTGCTGCGGTCGCTCATTGATAAGCGGGATCTTTCATTGGTCCGATCGATCTGGATCGAGTTGGCTGTATGAAAACCGGTGCTTCAGAGCCTGGAAAGTCGGGACCCCAATTGACCGGTTTGCCCTGCATTTCGACCCGAGCTTCATCGGTGTACCAGTCAACCAATCGGCCATCACAGCGAAGCAACCAAGTCGTTCCTTCGGGGCCAGAGACGAAGTCGCCGTGGCGGACACCGGCAGGACGGAAAAAATAAGTTCCCGGCCACATTCGGCCATAGTTGTACTCGAACGTCCCTTGCAGACAGTATGATTCTTCATAGCAAGGATGATGCGCCAATGGGTGTTCAACCCAGTCAGGCTTGGCACGAATCAGGCGCGTGTAAAAGCCTGTTATCGGGTTGTGGTGCAGCAATTTGATGGACAGGCCCGGCACAGGTGTTCCGCCGCGCGAAAAGTCCATCGGACTACCATTGACCGGATCGGTAACGGCATACCACTGCATTTGGCTAGCCCGCTTAATGACAATGGATTGCGCTACATCATAGTTCGGACCGTGGTTGCCAGATGGTGTAAACGTCCAGTCACCAAACTCGCGAAACATCAACACACGAGTACCCGCCTTGGCAGAAATGGCAGGTGTCAATGCGTCGCAAGGTGCCATGAAATAGTCTTCCTTGGCTAGAGCCTCGTTGCCGATGATGACTTCCCCTTCAAGCACGAACCACTCTGTTTGCGCAGCATGAAATCCGGCAGGGCGTTTCCAGTCGGTCTGAAATTCCACTACCAGCGAGGCCTCGCCTTTTTCTTCGCAGTAATTCAGATTGCGCTGGCGTGCCTGCCCAATGCTGTTCGGCAACTCAGCTAGATGCCAAATCAGATCTTTCTCGTCTATCAACTCCACGTGAGGTCTCATATTCGTTCCAGATTTATGCAGGATGAACTTAAAAGCCATATTGAGCAAAATTCATGCCAAATTGGAAGGAGGCACGTCGAGACTGCGAGGATGTTTCAATCGATAACGCTGGTGTTTCATCTGAAACGCCGTTTTCTGAACCATCCCCACGGATCAATCCTGGGGTTTGCTGAAACGCCGGCTCGAGCGGTGCCACTTGCCTGAACAATGTCATGCATGACCTGAACTTGAGGCCATCTGACGAGCCATGATAGTTTAGAGTAGATGGTCATGGATTTCCAGAAACCGGGGATTTTTTGAATTTGGAACTCGAGGCCAATGGTCATAATTCATCAGTAGGAGTGCTTCCCAAAGAAGACAAAAAACCTATGAAAATCGGCGAAATACGTCGTTAAAAGTCAAAGAAGTAAAAAGTTTTATAGCAAGCAGCTCAATCTTAATAACGATTTAAACCACATAAAGTCTGACTGCAACTTACTGTGCAGTGAATCCAGTTTGGCCTCCGAAGCCGAGGGTCGTGGGTTCGATCCCCGCCAGCCGCACCAATCATAGACTTAGTGCTATGAACTTTGCCAATTCTGCGCTGACGCCGGCTTCACTGGCCAGCGCCGAGATATTGAGCAGTTGCCCGGTGCGCCCGGCACACAGGCGCACACAGGCGCATAAAGCGCTGAAATGTGGGCAGGTTTTGAATGTTGAGCACCTGCCGCACATCGCACTCTACATAGGTGGCCATGTAGCTGGCGAACCAGTCCACTGGCTCAATGGGCTGGGTGTGCAACGCCGGGCAACACACTGTGACAACACTGGCCTTGTCAAGCAGGCTCACCCAAAAGCGCTGAACTGACACGCTGTGCTGCAAAAAAGCGGGCAAACTGTGCCGCACCGAATCTGAACCTGATTTAACGCGCTGAGTCAAAAGTTGGCGACATGTCTTGCGGGCTGCCTCTAAATTTTATAGAAAATTGGCTTACAGCCCTTACCAAATAAGCGCTGGCAGCTATTATTTTTAATCCATTCCCAGAAATGATGCTTTCCAGAAAACCGCCATGACACCACCCCGGCGTGCGAGCGCGGCAATTGCAGGCCGATGGCGCGCGCCAAAGCCAAAAACAAGCTGGTGGCGCTGCAACTGCTGACCCAGCAGGAAACAAGCCTGATCTCAAGACCTCGGCAAATCACTGGGCGGCGCTGCAGCTCATGAGCGCACAATACAAAGATGGCCCTGATGATTGCACATGTCAACGAGCAGCTCTGCTCTGGATGCGGGCGTTGTCTGCCCGCGTGTGAACCGCGCTTGCTGCAGTTCCATACGCATCGCTGGGTCAAGACCACGCATCTGATCGATGCACAGGCCTGCACCGGGTGCGCCCGCTGTGCATCACGTTGTCCCTTGAATGCCATCCGACTGATGACGCCAGCCGGAGTGGGTGCCGCTGCACCTGCTGGGTGATGGACATCGTCCAAACCCACAGTCGCACCGCAGGCGTCTGCCAACCTGTCAGCATGGCCCAGGATTTCTGAAACGACAATCCGCGCCGCGCCTTTTTGGCTGTGCTTCGGACCGCCATCGCGGCACGCACACGCAAAGCAGGGTGCGTCTCCTCGGGCAGTTGCGGATCGTGATGGATGACATTCAGCATCTTCTCTGATTGATCCAGTCGATTGCGGTGTGTTGACCATGCAATCACTTTGCGGACTGATGTCGTCTTCTGGGTGCTAGCGGCAAGCGAGGTGGGCCGCTTCTGGGCTCTGGCCCACCTTTCACAATGCGGCTTTGGCAGTCTGCATTTCCCGGTCAAGCGCCATTTACAGCGTCTCTGAGTACGTCTGCCAACTCGCATCTGCGCGCCAGGCTTGCACCCAGGCGGGGATGTCGGCCGCTGGCATCGGGCGGGCGATGCCAAAACCCTGTGCCAGCTCGCAACCCAACTGCAGCAGTGCGCTGCCGTGCGCCACCGTTTCAACACCCTCGGCGATCACCTGACGACGAAAAGCACTGGCCAGGCCAATGACCCCCTGCAAAATGCTCAGGTCGTCGGGGTCGATCAGCATGTCGCGCACAAAACTCTGGTCGATCTTGAGCAACGCCACCCGCAGCCGTTTCAGGTAAGTCAGCGACGAGTAGCCAGTGCCAAAGTCGTCCAGTGCAAACGCCACACCCAGCAAGCCACAATCTTCAATCACCTGCGCGGCGCTTGCCACATCCTGCAACGCACTGGTCTCCAGAATCTCCAAGGTCAGCAGACTCGGTGCCACGGCGGGATGGCGTGCCAGCAATTCGCCCAGGCGCACCACAAAGTCCGGGCGCTGCAATTGCAGTGCACCCACATTCACGCTCACTGGCAAGCGCAGACCCTGCGCCTGCCACTGCGTCAACTGGGCCAGCGCGGCGTCAATCACCCACTCACCCAGGTCAATGGCCAGCGGGTCGGCCTCGATCAGCGGCAAAAACTCGGCTGGCGCCAGCAAACCGCGCTCGGGGTGCTGCCAGCGAATCAGCGCCTCGGCCCCAATCACCACACCCGTGCGCATGTTTACCTTGGGCTGGTAGTACAACACCAGCTCTTGCTGCGTCAGCGCCAGGCGCACCCTTTGCACACCCTCGTGGTGGCCGCGCGCGCTGCGGTCTTGGGCTGCGTCAAACAAGTGGTAACAGTTCTTGCCCGCCTGTTTGGCCTGGTACATGGCCTGGTCGGCCTGACGCAGCAAGTGTTCTGGCTCGGTCAGGTCAGCCTGCGGATAAAAACTCACCCCCACGCTGGCCGACACCTGCAAGCGCAACGCACCCACCGCAAACGGTTGGCTGACCGCATCGAGCAGGCGTTGCAGCAGGGGCTGGCTGGCTGCGGCATCCGCCAGATCGGCAAGCACCGCCACAAACTCGTCGCCCCCAAGGCGCGCCAGCGTGTCACCGTCGCGCAGCGCGTCTTTCATGCGCTGCGCCAGTGCCACCAGCAACTGGTCGCCCACCTCGTGACCGTGCTGGTCATTGACCGCCTTGAAGCCGTCCAGATCCAGGTAAGCCACACCCAGCAAATTGCCACGGCGCAGCGTTTGCGCCATGCTCTGGCGCAAACGGTCAGCCAGCAGCGCACGGTTGGGCAGGTTGGTCAGCACGTCGTAGTGGGCAATATGCTCAAGCTGTGTCTGCTGCGCCTTGAAGGTGGTGATGTCTGAAAACAACGCCACATAGTGCGTGATGACGCCCTGTGCGTCGCGCACCGAGGTGATGGTTTGCAGCTCGGCAAACACCTCACCGCCCTTGCGCCGGTTCCATACCTCACCGTACCAGTGGCCTTTGTCAATCAGGCTGCACCACAGCGATGTATAAAACTCTTTGGGGTGCCGCCCGGAGCGCAGCATGCGCGGATTCTGACCTGTGACTTCAGCCGCGCTGTAGCCAGTGATTCGGGTGAAGGCCGCGTTGACTTGCATGATGCAGGCTTTGGCATCGGTGATCATGATCGCTTCGCGGGCGTTGCTGAACACGCTGGCTGCGAGCTCGATTTTTTCGCGCGCCGCCAGGCGCTCACTGCAGTCACTCAGCGTGACGCGCAAGGTCTGTGCGCTGCCCTCGGCCGGTGGATGGGTGGCAATCAACTCGGCCCAAAAAACCTGCCCATCGGGCCGCAAGAGCCGCAGCTCGCGTGTCTGCGTCACACCTGTGCTCAGCGCCAGCTTGCGCAGCAGATAGAAAACATCCTGGTCGGCTCGAACGACAAAGTGACTGAACGGCCGCAGCGTCAGTTGCGCCGGTGTCACACCCAGCAAGTTCGCAGCAGTCTGGTTGGCCTGGGTAATCATGCCCCGGTCATTCACGCTCAGATAGCCCACCGGCGCCTGCTCGTACAAGTCGGCCAAACGCTCGCGCGCGTCGATCACCGCATCATGGGCCAGGCGCAGCTCCTCGTTTTGCATTTCCAGCTCGATCTGGTGCACTTGCAACTCATGCTGCTGGCGCGCCATCTCAAGAATCGTTGGCTGCTGGTTGCGCGCTGCCTGGCTCTTGCGCTCAGTCAGCATCTGCTCGGCACGCCGGCGCATGGCCTGGGCGGCCTGGGCGACCTCAACGCAGGGGGTGGGGGCAGCGCTCATGACGCCGCTGGGTGGGGTGGGCGCGGGCATCGCTGACCTCCAAGGCTCCAATTTCTCATTCTCGCACCGCTTCAGGCAGGGTGGCAAGACAGTTGCTTGCGCACAACTCAGGCCGACTCTTGCAAACGCTCGGTCGTTGAAATGGCATAAACCTGGCCGGTGACGTCACGCAGGGCGGTGGCAATCAGTGACACCTGCACCACCGCACCACTGCAAGTCAGGCGCTGGGTCTGGTGCGGGCCCAGCACCTGCGCGGCGCTGAGCTGACGCATGCGTATCAGCTCGTCCGCCACCAGGGCCGCGGGCACCCGCTCGCGCAGACCCAACTGCAGCGCCTGCGCCTCGGTCCAGCCGTACAGGCGCTCAGCGGCCGGGTTCCAGGCCAGCACCCGCCCGTCGAGGTCGCTCATCACAATGGCGTCAAACGCATCACGCACCACCACCGCCAGGCGTGCCAGGCGGTTGGCCTGCGCCAGCGCGGCCTCGATGCGCTTGAGCTCGCCAATGTCGCTGAAGGTGATGACCGCGCCTTCGATCACATTCTCCAGCGTGCGGTAGGGGCGAATGCGCAAAAGAAACCAGGCACCATCGGTCGTTTGCACCTCCAACTCTTTGGGCACCAGCGTGTCGAGCACCGCCTGCACATCGGCGACCAAGCTGCTGTAAGCCACCAGGTTCGACACAATGTGCCCGACCGGCCGGCCCACGTCACTGGCAATCAGATTGATGAGCTGCGAGGCGGTGGGAGTAAAGCGCAAAATGCGCAACTGATGGTCAACAAACACCGTGGCAATCCCGGTACCGGCCAGCAGATTGTTCATGTCGTTGTTCAGGCGCGACAGGTCGTCAACCTTGATATTGAGCTCATTGTTGACGGTGGTCAGCTCTTCGTTGACCGACTGCAGCTCTTCCTTGGAGGTTTCCAGCTCTTCGTTGGTGCTTTGCAGCTCTTCGTTGACCGACTGCATTTCTTCATTGCTGCTCTTGAGCTCTTCGTTGGAGCTTTCCAGCTCCTCGTGAGTGCTTTGCAGATACTCGTCTTTGGCGCGCAGCTCCTCTCGCAGGGCGGCAATTTGCGCCAGCGCGTCGGCACCCGCGGTCGGGCTGGGTGCAAGGGCGTCCGGCGGGGCCCCGGCCGGTGCGGCGTCAACAACGGGGTCGAGCGCTTCTTCAAGCATCACCAGATAAAGATGTGCTTCGACTGCATCAGGTGCGGCAGGCATGCTCAACACCGGGCGCACATGCAGGTTGACGCAGGTGTAATGGCCATTGGTTTTGACACGCAACCCTGGCGTGCGCACCGGTTGCTGCAGCGCCGTAGCGCGGTGCAAGGCGTTGGTGAGCGCCGGTCGCAAGCCTTCACGTGCCATCTTGAGAATATTGGGCGCCTCGACCTCGCCGGGTGCGGGCTCCAGAAACTGGCCAGTACGCCCGTGCAGGTAGAGGATGTCACCCGTCGCAGTCACCAGTGCCGCAGCCGGTGCCACCTGGGCCAGCAGCGAGCGCTCGGTGAGCTCGCGCAGCGGCAGTTTGACAGGATAAGCGTCTTTGCCGGGGCCGCGCGGCAGCGCCGCCTCGAGTGCCGACAAGGGCGGCAAAAACCGGCTGGGTGAGCGCAGCACACTGCGCTCAGCGTTGTTGCGCTGGTACAGCTTGGACTTGCGGTCGATGGTGCCAAACAGCGTCAAAAAGTCGCCAATGCCCTCAGAAGTGCCCAAAAACAGAAAACCCTGCGGGTTGAGCGCGTAGTGAAACAACGGTATCAGGCGCTTTTGCAGGTCAGCGCCCAGGTAAATCAGCAGGTTGCGGCAGGTAATCAGGTCAAGCCTGGAAAACGGCGGGTCGCGTGTGAGGTCTTGCTCTGAAAACACCAGCATGTCGCGAATACCCTTGTGCACGCGGTAGCCACCACCATCCGGCTCGGGGGTAAAAAACCGAGCCAAGCGCAGTGGCGTCACGTCCGCCGCAATGCCCAGTGGGTACAGCCCGGCACGCGCGACCGCAATGGCGCGGCTGTCGATGTCGGTGGCAAACACTTGCACGGTATAGCTTTCTTTGAGCACCTCCATGCGCTCCTGCAGCAATATCGCCAGCGAATACGCTTCTTCACCGGTGGAGCAACCCGCCACCCAGACACGCACCACGCCCCCGGCGGTGGACTTGCCGACAAACAGCCGCGCAATCACCTGCTCTTCAAGAACCTGAAATGCCTCGGGGTCGCGAAAAAAACTGGTCACCCCAATCAGCAGATCGCGAAACAGGGCGTCAATCTCTTCGGGCACACGCTGCAGGTAACGCACATAGTCGTCAATCAACGCGATTTGATGCACTGACATGCGCCGCTCGATGCGCCGGTGCACGGTGCTGGGCTTGTACTGAGAAAAGTCGTGTCCGGTGTGCGTGCGCAGCAAGACAAAAATCTTTTTCAGCACGCTCTCGTTGATCAGCACCGGCCTGTCGGCACGGATCGAAACATTGCCAAACGCGTATTTCACATAGCTGATGAGCTGCTCGGCCATTTGCTGCGGGGCCAGGGGGTAGTCCACCAGGCCAGTGGCAATGGCGCTGCGCGGCATGCCGTCAAATTCGGTGCTCTCAGGTGTTTGCGCCATCACCATACCGCCGGCGTCCTTGATGGCGCAAACACCCAAGCTGCCATCGCTGCCGGTGCCTGAAAGCACGATGCCAATGGCGCGCTCGTGCAGATCGGCGGCCAGAGATTTGAAGAAAAAGTCGATCGGCAAACGCTGGCCGCGGGGTGCGCCGGGGTCGAGCAACTGCAGACTGCCACCCAGCAAGGCCATGTCGTGGTTGGGTGGAATGATGTAGATGCTATTGACGGCCACGCGCATGCTGTCTTCGACCTCAAACACCGGCATCGCGGTGTAGCGGCGAATCAGTTCGCTCAGCATGCTCTTGTGGTCGGGCGCCAGGTGCTGCACCAGCACAAAGGCCATGCCGGGTGGCTCGTCTTTGGACAAGCCAGAAAAAAATGACTCAAACGCCGCCAGGCCGCCGGCCGAGGCGCCAATGCCGACAATGGGAAAGCCATCGGCGACATCCCGCGCGTCGCGCTGGGCTGCTGCGTCGGCCACCGTGCCAGCGGCGAGTGCAATGGGTGCGCCAGTCTTGGCGGCGGCTTTTCTGGCCATGGTCAGGCTCCTAAGGTGGGCAGGGTCAAGCGCCTGGAAACTCAGCGCGACGGCGACCTGCCTGAACTGAGTGTAGGTGCACGCCCACAGCATCAAAAACAGGAGCGCTCTGCGCTTGATTTACATGGGCTGGCGCCCCAACGCGCGAGGGTGTGCTGCCGCACCGACAACTGCCACACCGAATTTCACAATGGAACTCCGCCCGCCAAGCCAGCCTGCCCATGGCAGTGCCTGATGGCAGACGGCTTGTCAGACTTTTAACTCAGGAGACATTTGTCATGAAGTTCACTTTTCGTGCTGTTGCGGGCCTGCCCGCGGCGCTATTGCTTGCTGCTGTGATGCTAGGGGGTTGTGCTGGCATGACCACTCAGGAGAAAAACACCGCCACCGGCGCTGTCATTGGCGGTGTGGTGGGTAATGTGTTGTGCGGTGGCGTGCTGTGTACCGGCGCTGGCGCTGCCGTGGGCGGGGTGATTGGCCACGAAGCCAGCAAATAGTTCACCACCACCTCTTCAGGATGACGCCATGCGCTTCTGCAACACATTTTTGGCAGGACTGCTGACCGTGACGGTCAGCCTGCCGCTGGCCAGTTATTCTGGTCTGGCGCTGGCGCAGCCAGCGCTGCGCCCACATACACCGACCACTCCCAGAATCGAAGCTTTCAACGTCGATGAGGTGCGCTGCCTGACGCCCGGAACCGAGTTGAATTTCGAGATTCTTGGCACGCCTGGCGGCCAGGTCACGCTGCACATTGATGGTGCGCAGCGCGGCTTGACGCTGGTGGAAACTGGCGCTGGTCAATATGAAGGTGTTTACACCATCAACTACCGCGACAAAATTGTCCCGCGCAGTCTTGTGACGGCCAATTTGCGCGTAGGCAATCAGGTGGAGAGTCTGGTGCTCAACGAGTCGCTGCAAATCGGCGTAGGTGTTCACCGGGCCAAGATGGTCAGCGGTCCCAAGCCTGCCATTGAGCGCTTCAGCGTCAACCCCGCGCCTGAGCTCAAGGCGGGTGACGAGTTATATTTTTCGCTGCTCGGCACACCCGGCGGACAAGTTGAACTGGCGATACAAGGGGTTCGGGGCAAGGTGTTGCTCAGGGAGGTTCGCAGCGGCGAATATGCGGGCGGTTACACCATTCGCAACCGCGACCAGATTCAGCGCGACAGCGTGGTCACTGCCCGGTTGCGTTTGGGTGACCGCGACACCAGCGCCACACTGGGGCAAGCCCTGCAAGACAGTCAGGTGCACAGGCCACAGCATCAGGTTTGCTGGGACTGCGGCACGGTGGAGGCGATCAACCTGGTCGAGGTCAAGGGCGAAGGCGGTTATCTGGGTGCCATAGGGGGTGGTTTGGTTGGTGCCATTCTTGGCAACCAGGTGGGTCAGGGCAGTGGCCGGACTGCCGCACGCATTGCCGGGGCGGTAGGTGGTGCTTATGTCGGGCACAACCTGGAAGGCAAGTCACGCGCCAGCAGCCATTACGAGGTGCAGGTGCGGCTGCAAAATGGCTTGCTGCAAACAATCCGTGTTGCCACGGCACCGGAGTTTGTGATGGTGCGCAACCCCTGAGTCCGGCACTACTGCCAGCATGAAGCTGCAGCGCCTCAGCCAGGGCGTTGCGCGCCTCACGGCGGCAAGTGAGTGGATGCTCGCTGGCATCGGGGCGGCTGCAGTCAGCCATGTCCTGCCGAAAGCGGACTCTGGCATCTGCCTGAACTGCTGGCATGATTGCCAAGGCCAGCAAGCACCACGAAGCCGCCGAGCTTGTCACGGCAAGTCGATGCATCTGACGCAACAAACTTGACATGAAAACTCTTAAGTTGAGCGCTGAGTTGGTGCACTCACACCTGCGACTTGAAGTAGCTGAACGAATGAACGAAAGCCTGGCGAATTTTTTCAGCCTCGGCCACCATCGCATCCCAGGAGCTTTCCTGTGCGTGAACCTTGACCATTTCAGCGCGGTACTTGTCGCGCACATCTTCACGTGCCTCCTGAGCCTTGGCTTCGAGCTTGTCCATTTGCAGGTTCAGCTCGTCGAGTTGAAGTTTCATTTTGGCGATGTAGGTTTCGCGGGTTGTCATGGTGATCACTCCTGGTTTGGCAAAACGTATGGCCGAAATTGGCCGCTTGATAACAAGCATCAAGGGCATGGTTGTCGTCATGCACCCTGAGCGTAAGCGGGCGCTGCGGTGTCGTCTGTACGCTTGCACACGCAGGGCAGACGCCACGTTCTTTGCAGGCGCAGAAAATTTCTGACGGGCTCGACGGGCTCGACGGGCGCTGCACACCCGGTTTTGAACCGCCCCTATGTGCGCCAGCACACTGACGAGATGGCGAAACATCAACACACTCCATGGTTCAAGGCCGTTCCATCCTGAAGCTTCAATCACCTCTCACCATGCACATCACCGATGTTGTTGCCAGCGCCTCTGCCATGCCGCTGGTCAAGCACGCACTCGTTCGCCGGCCCGATTCCACCGGTTGTGGCAACGATGCCAAGTCCGGCCAGGACTTTCCAGTGAGCATGGAAGGGGGGATTAAGCGGACACGTGATGTGGCTAAAGTAGTTCCTGACTACCGGCACCCGGGATCGCACTGTATGAAACACCACCGTCCCGGCATCAAAGTGGTCAGTGCCGATTTCGCCGTCAGCCAGATTCGTGACGGCTGCACCGTCGCCACCGGTGGCTTTGTTGGCATCGGTTTTGCCGAGAACATTGCCGTGGCGATTGAGCGGCGCTTCCTTGGCAGCGCTAGCCCCGCAGCGGCGGGTCATCCCTGCGATCTGACGCTGGTTTACGCGGGTGGGCAAGGCGACGGCCATGAGCGCGGTCTGAACCATTTTGGTCATGCCGGGCTGCTCAAACGGGTGGTGGGCGGCCACTGGGGTTTGGCCCCCAAACTGCAGCAACTGGCCATGAGCAACCAGATCGAGGCTTATAACCTGCCGCAGGGTGTCATCAGCCAACTGTTTCGCGACATTGCTGCCAATCGGCCCGGTCAGATATCGCGCATCGGCTTGGGCACTTTTGTCGATCCGCGCCAGGATGGCGGCAAGATCAATGCCTGCACACATCAAGATTTGGTGCAATTGATCACGATTGACGGCGAAGAAGTACTGTTTTACCGGACCTTTCCGGTTGACGTGGGCATTATTCGCGGCACCACGGCTGACGCAAACGGCAATGTCACGATGGAAAAAGAAGCCCTGACGCTGGAAGTGCTGGCGATTGCCATGGCGGCGCACAACTCGGGGGGCATCGTCATCGTCCAGGTGGAGCGCCTTGCGCAGTGCGGGTCATTGAGCCCGCGCCAAGTCAAAATTCCGGGCATTTTGGTGGATTACGTGGTGGTGACAGAGAGCCCGGCCTACCACATGCAGACTTTTGGCGAACCCTACGACCCCGCCTACTCTGGCGAGATCAAGGTAGCGTTGCCACTGGTAGAGACCACGGCACTCAATGCGCGAACGATCATTGCCCGTCGCGCCGCGCTTGAACTGACGGCGGGCGACATTGTCGATTTGGGCATTGGCATTCCCGAGGGTGTGGCTCAGGTCTGCGCTCAAGAACAGATCCTTGACCTCATCACGCTGACGGCCGAACCTGGCACCATTGGTGGCTTGCCAGCAAGTGGCGTCAATTTTGGCGCGGTCACAAACGCCCACATGATCATCGAACAGCCCAGTCAGTTCGACTTTTACGATGGGGGTGGACTCGACATCGCCGTCCTGGGACTGGCTCAGGCAGACAGCCTGGGTAATCTCAATGTCAGCCGGTATGGCAGTCATCTGGCAGGTGCGGGCGGCTTCATCAACATCAGCCAAAGCGCTCAAAAAGTGGTGTTTGTTGGCACCTTTACTGCCGGCCAACTGGCGCTGAGCATCACTGACGGACGCTTGAAAATCATCCACGAGGGTGACATCCAGAAGTTTGTCAGCACAGTTGAACAATGCACTTTTAGTGCAGCCTACGCCCGAATGCGCGGTCAAACCGTGCTCTATGTGACGGAACGCTGCGTCTTTCGCCTCACTGATGCCGGGCTGGAGCTGATTGAAATTGCCCCCGGCATTGACCTGGAGCACGACATTCTGTCGCAAATGGCGTTTCGACCTGCCATTGCACCAGCACTCACGCTGATGGATGCACGCCTGTTTGACGCAGCGCCAATGGGCTTGCAAGATGCGCTAAAAATCGCGCCAACGCCGCTGCAAGCCTGATGGCAGCAGCGGCCTTGCAGGCCCGATTGCAGTGCATTCGATCAGGCGCCTGGATCAGCCCTGCAGAGTGAGCCGAACGGGTGTTGTGAAACCGCCAGGAAGTTTGCCATGGGCCAACACGTCAACCTGCAAAGGCCCAGCACCAGCGCCTGAAGAAATATCAATTATGATAGCTACTAGCGCTTATGCATTAAGCGTTAGAGCCATATTTTACCAATTGATTGCTTAGCGCGCCAATACCCGACCGGCATCGTCCGACAGGACAATTTCCACCCGTCGATTGGCCTGGCGGTCTTGAGCCGTGTCGTTGCCCGCCACCGGGTAGGACTCGCCATAACCATGCACCATGACCCGGTCACGCCCAATACCCAACTCCTGCAGGGCGTTTTGTACGACCAGGGCGCGCCGCTCCGACAGTCGCTGGTTGTAGGAAGCGGCCCCGGTGCTGTCGGTAAAGCCCTCAATCAACACGCTGCGTTGCGGGTTGAGTTCGAGAATTTTGGCCAGCTTTTGCACTGATGACGCACCCGCGCTGGTCAGGCGCGATAAATCAGTGCCAAACAGCACATCGCCCAAAGTAATCACCATGCCACGTGCAGTTTTCTGGGCCGACAACTCGGCCAGTTGGGCTTCGAGCTGGGCAGCGCGCTGCTCTGACTCCTGCGCCATGCGCTGGGCAGTGACTGCATCCACCTGGGCATTGGCAGCATCGACTTGCGCCACCTGAGTTTGCTGCTTGGCACGAGCAGTGTCAGCCTGAGCCAGTGCTGCATCGCTGATCGCCAGCAAAGCCACCTGCCTGGCCTGGTCGGCCCGGATGGCAGCGGCGTTGGCTTCATCAGTGCGCTGCTCCAGCCGCACCTGATCGCGCTCTTTGCTGGCGTTGCGCACCTGGGCTTCGGCCACCTTTTGTTTGGTCACTTCTTCAGTCAGGGCAATTTTTTGTCGTGCCACGTAGGCCAATTGGTCAATTTTGTCGCTGCTGGCACGCTCGGCTGCCTGTGCATCCGCTTGCGCCAGCGCGTCGCCAGCCTGCTTCAACTCCAGTGGCGCATAGCTGGCCACATCTGGATTGTTCTGCGCAATGCGGTAGTCACTGTGCGCCTGCTCCAGCATGGAAGTGCTCTTGGGTGTGGAGCCGCAAGCAGCCAGCAGGGCAATGACTGCCAAAAACGTGGGTGTCAGGTATTTGTGCTTCATGGTCGAATCCTGTGGAATGTGTGACAGGTTACTCATTACGTTCTAACTCTTCGCGCAGCACGCGAATGTCGTCTTGCAGCGCATCGGCAGCAGCCTGGGCCTTGGCTGAATTGGCCTTGCTTTGAGCCAGCTTGGCATCGGCTTGCGCTTGCGCTGCCATGTTGCGTGCCTGCTTGTAATCCTTGACTGCCATGGCCTGGTTGGCCAGCGCCAATTTTTCGCGCGCTGCTGTCATTTCTACCGGCGCAAACTGTGTCGCACCAGAACTTGCGGCGTTGTCAACAGCCGCTTTTGAGACCGCTACATCAGCGGTGGCCGGGGTTTTTAGGCTGCTGCAACCCAGCAGCAATGTTGCGGCTGCGCCGCACAGCACGGCACTCAGCCGCCTGAAGTTTCTCGTCATCATGCATCTCCGGTAAGTCCACCCAGCGCAGGATCGCGCTGGATGTTGCGGGTTATAGGCGGCCATAGGCAGTGGGTCTGTTCGCTGGCACACGCCTGCGGTGGCGGGCCTCGAATGCCGGGTATGTGTGCAAGCGAACAGACCCGCAGCAGCGCGCGCCTTAACCTGCAGCCTCCTGAGACAGCGCAATTGCGCGCTGATCTTCAACCGAAGGACTCCTTATGAAGTTACCCATGTTCTCATTCAGCGCCTTCGCCCTGGCTTTTGGCGTGTTTCGTCCATCGCCAAAGACGACTGCCTGCAGGCCGCACAGGCCAACTTTGGCAAGCTGTAGCGCCTGACGGCGCAGGGCTGAATTTGCCCACGCATCACTCACCCCACTTCAGGAGTTTCACCATGTTGCACTACGCAGTTATGTTTTTTGTCATTGCGCTGATCGCGGCCCTGTTCGGCTTTGGCGGCATTGCGGCCGGGGCAGTGGGGATTGCCAAGATCCTGTTTTTTGTCTTCATCATTCTGGCCGTTGCCAGCTTTGTTTTCGGCTCTCTGAAAGGGCGCTGAAATTCTGCTGGCATTTGCCAGCTCAACTCAACTCAACTCAACTCAAGGAATGACCATGTTTCTCAACAAATCCGCCGAAGACACCCACCTGATGGATCAGGCGGTGCAGTCCACCGACCAGGCCATCCAATCCACCAGCCAAGTCGCCAACGAAGCGCTGGAAAACTTGACACTTGCCATACAAGACTTGAACCACCAGGTCAGCCCGGCTATCGAGCGTGCTGGCGAGCGCGTCAACGCGCTGGCACATCACGGCATGGACCGCGTGCGTGAAACCTCGCACCGGCTGCGCGTCAAAGTTGAGCATGCATCAGAAAACACCGTGGACTACATCCGTCACGAGCCAGTGAAGTCGGTACTGATTGCGGCGGCGACCGGGGCGGCGTTGATGGCGCTGATCAGCCTGGTCAGTCCGGCGCGTAGCCGGCACTAAAACTTGCCTGAATTGCGCCTGATGCACTCCCTGCCTGCCTTGCTGGTGATGTGGGCTGAACTGGTGAACAGCACGCCGACACGCAGCCCCCACCAAGACAGACTGTGATGACACCTGCGCCTTTGCCCGGCACCCGCAGCGCAGCGGATGCCAAATGGACATTTCTGCTGCTATTGCTGCTGGTGACGCTGGCGCTTGGCGTCATCTTGCAGCCGTTTTACGCTGCCATCATGTGGGGCGCGATCATTGCGCTGCTGTTTGCACCGCTGCATCACTGGCTGCTGCCCTGGGTTGGACGTCGCCCCACTGTGGCGGCGCTGCTGACGCTGCTGCTGGTCTCGATCATCGTGATATTGCCGATGGCGGCAGTGGCAGCCGCCCTGGCCAACGAAGCTGCCGTGGTGTATGCCCGGCTGCAAAGTGGCGAACTCAATCCGGCGCTGTACTTTCAAGGTGTTTTTGATGCCCTGCCGAACTGGGTCACGGCGGTGCTTGACCGCTTTGGCCTGGTCAGTTTCAACACCTTGCAACGCCGCCTGACGCTCGCGCTGACACAGGGCACACAGTTCATTGCCAGCCAGACCTACAGCGTCGGGCAAAACACTTTTGATTTTTTTGCCAATGTGTTCATCACCCTTTATCTGGCGTTCTTTTTGATCCGTGACGGCCAGGCGACCTGGCAACTGGCGTGGCAAGCGCTGCCATTGGCTGCACAGGACAAACACGCACTGCTGAGCACCGTCACCACTGCGGTGCGGGCCACCGTCAAGGGCAATTTGCTGGTGGCGGTGATTCAGGGCGCTTTGGGTGGACTGGCGTTTTGGGCGCTGGGAGTGGGCGGTGCCTTGCTATGGGCGGTGCTGATGGCCTTCATGTCGCTGCTGCCGGCGGTCGGGGCCGGGCTGGTGTGGCTGCCGGTGGCGCTGTGGCTTGTGCTGAGCGGCTCGCTTGTCAAAGGCATGGCGCTGGTGTGTTACGGGGTGCTGGTGATCGGGCTGGTGGACAACCTGCTGCGCCCCATTCTGATCGGCCGAGACACCCGCCTGCCGGACTATATTGTGCTGATCACCACGCTGGGCGGGATGGCGGTGTTTGGCTTGAACGGTTTTGTGCTGGGGCCGGTGATTGCTGTCATGTTCATCGCCGTCTGGCGCATCCATGTCACCCGGCCAGCCCCGGCTGACTCACCCAGTCTGGTGCAGTTGCCAGCGTTGAGGCGCCAAACCCCATGAAATACAAAGACTACTACGCCACCCTGGGTGTGCCGCGCGATGCTGATTTGGCTCAGATCAAAAAGGCCTACCGCCAGTTGGCGCACAGCTACCACCCGGATGTCTCCAAAGCGCCAGATGCCGAGGCGAAGTTCAAGGAAGCCGCTGAAGCCTACGCCACACTCAAAGACAGCGCCCGGCGCGCCGCCTACGACGAGCTGGGCCACCCCAAGACGGGCGCTGATTTCGCGCCGCCGCCGCAGTGGCAAGAGGACTTTGCCACTGGTCAGGCCTCGTTTGACGACCTGGACCTGGCCGATTTGCTGGCCGCCCTGGGTCGCGGCCACCGCAGCGCCGGGGCAGCAGCGCCAGCCATGAAAGGACGTGATTTTGAGAGCACGGTGACGGTCACGCTGGCCGAGGCCCGAACAGGCAGCAGCGTCAGCCTGCACTTTGCCGATGCAGCGGGCGAGCGCACGCTGGAGGTCACCATTCCACCGGGCGTGCACCAGGGACAAAAGCTGCGGCTGCGTGGCAAAGGCGGCCAAGGCCACAACGGCGGTGCCGACGGCGATATCTACTTGCATGTTGCGCTGGCCGCACACCCCATCTTTCGCCCCGACGGAACAGACCTGTACTTTGACCTGGCGCTGGCCCCCTGGGAGGCCGCACTCGGCGCTGACGTGGAAGTGCCGACGCTGGACGGCCCGGTCTTGCTGAGCGTGCCGCCCGGCACCCGCAACGCGCGCAAGCTGCGTCTGCGCGGGCGCGGACTGCTGGCTGACCACAGCGATCTGTATGCCCTGGTCCATATTGAGGTGGCAGCCACGCTGTCCGAGCCCGAGCGTGCGCTATACCGTGAACTGGCGCGAATCTCAAATTTCAACCCACGCCACATCGCACCCAAGGAGCACCTGACATGACCCAAGCGCAAACCCAATGGCACTGGCTCGACACCCGTGAAACCGTCACCCTGACTGAGCTGTCGGACTGCTGCGGCATGACCGAAGCCGAGTTGGACGAGCTGGTGGATTATTGCGCCCTGCAGCCGGCCACGCCCGACGGCAACCAGCGTGTGTTCAGCGCCCAGTGGGTGATGCCCTTGCGCTGCGCCAGCAAACTGCGGCTGGATTTCGACCTGGATTTGTTTACCGTGGCGATTGTGCTGGGCAAACTCAAACGCATCGAGGTGCTGGAGCGTCAGGTACAGACATTGCAGGCGCTGCTGCCGTCGCATGTGCGCGTTGCGACCGACGTACAGTAGCTGGCATGGGTTGAGATGAACTGGGCTGGCGCGGCTGCAGTGGCCGCGCCCAGCTACACATTTCACTACTATAAATGTAGCTGGTAGCGCTTATTCTAATTGGGTTGGAGGCATATTTGCCTCATATCTCTTGGGGGTCAATCCTGGGCCGCCATCAGCTCGGGGCGTTGCTCCTGCTCCCAGTAGGTAGGTCGCTGGTAGTGCTGGTGAATGGCCGTCTCTTGCAGCCGGTTGAGCTGGGCACTGGAGTCAAAGCGCGGGCTATCCTTGATGCGTTGCTGCAGCAGGTCGAGCGTGATTCTGGATTCTTCCCACTGGATGTGCTTGACCCAGGCGGGCGCAATCAGCACCTCGTGGCCAACCCAGTCATCGCTGGTGTCCACCACCAGGTAGCGCACCGACCAGGTTTCCTCGTCCACCAGCAGTTCCTGCAGGTGGCCAATATTGCCATCGCTGGCGTGGATGTGGTAGCCGACGATCGAATGGCAACTGCGCAGATGCGGGTCATTCCTGAGATACGGCGGTATGGCGCTGTCCTCTTTGAGCGGCACGCAACCAACGTCCTGGCGCGACATCAGCAGTGGCGCATACAAGCCCTCGCCCCACAAGCCGTTGCCGCCCCAGTAATACGGGTAGCCATAGTAGTCGGCAAAAGCGATTTCGTGTTGCCGTGAGACGGGTTTCTGGGTGTCAATGTCCGGGCTGTGTTTGACCTGCTCGCGGGTGATGCGCACCGGCAGGCGTTTGTGCATCCAGTCGGCCTGTTGCAGGGCAAACGGCGATATCAACACCTTGCGGCTCATCAGCCAGGAGCCGGTTTCCACCACCAGGTAGCGGATCACCCATGACTGGTCGTCAAAAAAGAAATCCGTCACATGCCCCACTTCGCCATCGGTGGCACCAATGGCGTAATTTTTCATCTCTTGCGTGCTGCGTAACATGGGTTTTCCAGGTTGGTTGAAGAAGCGCCAATGTGCGCTGATTGACGGATTGTTTCTGTGCGCAACCGTACAGATCGCTGCGCGCGCTGGCGTGCAGCATGATCCACGCCCGGCGGCGGGCAGCGCTCCTGCGCTGCAACCAAAAGGTTCATGACTTTGGCGCAACCAAACGCGAACGCGCTGCGGCAATGCCGGGCCAGGCCATCAGCCACACCGCCAGCAACACCTGAATCGCCACCACCAGCGCATAAGGCCGCCAGCTTTGTGCGGTGGGCAACACGGGTACCACGGCGGGCCAAAAATTGATCGCGGTGTGCAGCACCAGCGCGGCTGGCACACTGCCACCGGTGTGCCGGGCCAGCCAGGCAAACAGCACCGACATCGCCACGGCGCTGAGCAGAAACAGCGCCAGCGTCATGTGGGCCTGCACTGTGTCAGAAATGAACAACAGCGGCAGGTGCCACACGCCCCACACCAGCCCCAGACCCAGCCCGGCCGCACGCCACCCCAGGTGCGCCTGCAATATCGGCAATGCGTAGCCGCGCCAGCCAAACTCTTCCCCCAAGGGCCCGCCCAGCAGCAGCACGGCAAACAGATTCATCAGCACCAGCGGCACATGCCCCACGGCCGGTGACGCTGCGATGCTGCCACCCAGCGCAAGCTGCGCGCCAGCCGCGATCAAGACCACCGCCAGCGGGCTGAAGAATGCCAAGACCAGCCAACCCCAGCCGATTCGCCAATGCATGCAGCGCACCAGCCACACGCGCAGACCCGCCCGCCCGCCCGTGCGCCAAACCACCAGGACAGCCGCAGCACTCGGCCCAAAGCCGCCCGCAAACATCAACAACGTGGCCAGCCACGGCACATGCGGCTTGACAGCAGGCGACAGCAACCAACACGCCCATGACCACGCAAAGGCCAGCGCAAAGTAACCCAGCAACGGCGCCCGCTGCAGCCAGCCGTTGCCAGTCATGGCGATTTCAAGGTTGCGCTGGCAGCAGATCATCCACCGCTTCCAACAGCGGCATCATGTAAGCCGGCTTCCATCACCTCGTCCCGGTTGGCTCCGGCCGCAACAGCCTGTTTGACATGGACGGCAATACACCACTCGCACTGCGCGCCCACAGCCAGGCCGACGTTGATCAGCTCTTTTTCACGCAGGCTTAACGCCTTGCCACCTTCGGCCTTGCTCATGAAGCTGAGAAACGCATTGGTCTCGTTCGGATACTCGGCCTTCAATTTGGCTATCAAGCTTGAGATGTCGGCCAGTTTGGTTTGTGTGTTGCCCATTGCTGTGCTCCTGGTTGGTTAAGGAAAAATTTGCCGCAGCCGTCCATTTCCGGGCCGGTTGCAACAACACGGATGATTCAGACATGAAATTACTCATGCCGCAGCGCCTCAATCGGGTCCATGCGCGCCGCACGCCGCGCTGGAAAATAGCCAAACAGCACCCCAATCCCCGCTGAGAACACCATTGCCAGCACATTGATGGCGGCATCGAATTCATACGGCACCGCCATATAGAGCGACAAGCCATAGGAGGCACCCGTGGCAATCAGCACCCCCACCACACCGCCCAGTGCCGACAGCACCACCGCTTCTATCAAAAACTGCAGCAACACCTCGCCTTCCAGCGCGCCCACCGCCAGGCGCAGGCCGATCTCGCGGGTGCGCTCGGTCACGCTGACCAGCATGATGTTCATGATGCCAATGCCACCCACCAGCAGGCTCACGGCGGCCACCGCGCCCAGCAGGTTGGTCAGCACGCCCATGGTGCTTGAAAGCGTCTCGGCGAGTTGCTGGGTGTCAAAAATATTGAAGTTGTCGTCGTCGCCCTCGGCCAGCTTGCGCCGCTCGCGCAGCAATTGGCGCAGGCTGGCTTTGAGCGGTGCGCTGTCGGCGTTGGTCTGCATCGACACCTGCAGCGTGTTGACCTTGTGGTTGCCGGTGACGCGGCGCTGCAGCGTGTGCAGCGGCAGCAGCAC
>JFJP01037015.1_pt1 | contig 87902 bp, 80 predicted proteins | sample 431651 | NCBI WGS metagenome assembly JFJP01 (sample SAMN02602958, study PRJNA72255) | Microbial mat metagenome, whole genome shotgun sequencing project. | biome: fresh water; feature: sink hole; material: water; isolation source: purple microbial (photo- and chemosynthetic) mats found in...
GTGATTCAATTCGGCCAGTATGGACTGCCAGATCCATTTAGAAAAAGAATTTAAATAAGCTTTCTTTGAAGCGTAGTCAGCTTCCAGGCGTGTGATAAGAAGCGTATTCATATCAAACTGTCTGACCTTATCAAATTTATACTCTAGTGTGCTTTTGATGACCTCAGTCTTCATTAGCATAAAAATGTGCTCTTTTTGTAAAAAACCTAAATTGTCATTTAGGTCTTTACACAAACCAACCATCCGAAGTTTTTCAGAAGGTGTTTTAATACTGAGTTTCATGGAATCAAAAAGAAGATTAAATTCCAGAGGAACACGGTCATTAATAGCTGTGAAGTCCTTATCAAAAGAGAAGGCATTATGACTGAATAAAAAAAGTAGAATGGCACTAAAGATCAAGTGGCAGCTCCTCATCGCCCGGTAGCGGTGATTTTAATTTGTCGTCAGTCAAATTAGCGGCCCCTTCCAAAACGTGATAATCACCGCGGAAAGGCACAAGGACTCTTCCGTCCATGGCAACAAGTTGGGTGACAGTTCCTAAATCCGTGACCGTACTAACCAGAGTCGTTTTAAGATCAAGTTTTACTGCCTCAGTCTGCTTAGAATTAATTTTCTTTAAATGAACTAATGTTTTAATAAAGTAAATCGAGTCCTCGAGACAAATCATATTTCCTAAATCTGAATCAGTGGAGCTGTAGATTGTGCTGTAACCGGCGAGATTAGTGGTTCCAGTCAGCTTGATTTGAAGAATCTTGCTACTGCGGGCGATGTCATCAAAAGGGAATTCCCCAATCGCCATGTACCCTTTGTCTTGGCAGAGCTCTAAACGAGTCCCGTTCTGGCTGCTCTTGTAAAGGACGTTACTTTTTTGTGTCACTAGGTTGTATTGAATTAGGGCAATATACCCTTTTTCATTGGTGTCAGTGTAGACAACGGTATCAGCACTGATCATCTCCACTTCTGGAAAGAAGTAGGGGGAAGTTTTACTGGATAATTTAATTTGATACTGTCTTTGGGTCAGAATGTTTTTGAGGGAAATTATTTTTTCAATAGGATTATAGAAACTGATCCACTCGTCTTCAAGGTGCAGCTTAGAAACCCTTCCAAAGCCCACTTCACGAGTTTGTGTTTTGCCCCAATCTACAACCACAATTTTATGATTCTTAATTAGGTTAAATTCTTTTTGTTCATTAGGGATAATTTCAATGGCCAGTCGCTGCTTGAAGCGGGAGTCCTTGATGATGAAATCGCTCTGGGAGTGGTCAGAAATGAAATCAACACTTCTAAAACTACTCACTAGACCCAGAACCCCCTGACGTTTTTGAACATAAGCATAACGTCCATCAAGAGTGATAAATCTAATCGATTCCGTAGAATGCTTGGTAAGGAACTTAGGAAGTTCTTTCGCCATAAGATTAAGGGATAAGATTACTAAACTAATCCAGACCATATAATGTCCATAGTCTTAGAGGGTGAGAGCGTTGGTAACTTTTAACTGCAGAATAAATAAGGCTCCAGCTAATGATCCTTGGGGCCTGAAGTGTATCCGCTGCACTTCTAGTAACGAAAGAGGTTTTGTCATTTTCTCTAATCAGTCCATCGATAATAAATGGCATCGGAGTGCATTGGTTAAAGGCACGAGTTTTAAAAAAGGAAGGTAATAGGTCTTCAGCGCATCCAACCCCGTGAATGATTGCGGCTTTGTTCTTTTTAAAGAAAGCATTGATAGCTCCCATATTACTCATGATTCTTCCGTTTTGGCGGTAGTCATGAGTCAGGAGATAATGTTGTGAGAATTTCTCATCAATGATATTTGTGGCGAAATAATCAAGGAGCACACGGTTTTTTAATTTAATGAAATCAATCACACGATCATTATATAAAATCCGATGTTTGCACTCTGAGGTAAAACAACGGTTTCGCTCATAAATAATGAAACAGCCAGATTTATACTGAAGGAGAAGTGAATTGTAGTCTTCCGAGTCGATCATCTCACATTTAAGAGACTCATCGGCACCCCGGGTTCTTCTTAAAATATTCGCCACAACGACATTATATGACTCTTCGATGGTACCGTACCCACCAAAAAAAGTTTTGTAACAAACCTCTTTGTCCGCCAGAGCATCATCAAAGCATGCTTCAAGTTTCCAGTTCTCATCGTTATCAAAACGTTTATTGAACTCAAAAGCAACGGCTGATGAAATAACAGAACAGGGCCCGTTCATCGGAGCGATTTTTTCTTTGCTGATATTGAGTAGTAATCTGCTTACGTTGGTAACAGCTTGCTGATCATTCGATGCAGGGCAGTCCTTATAGTCGGCACGTAGTGAGGAAAAATTTAAAGCAGTGGCAAGAGTGTCACACTGAGGGGCCGGAACGAGGCCTTGATTTCGACCACCGGGATAAAGGCACAGGTCGTTTTCCTTGCGGATTTTAGAAACGCACTGCTTGAGCTGAAGATCATTCAGAGATTTTGTGTTAAGAACCTTTTCACAGATATCTTCGATATAAATTTTACTTTGGGTACCATTAGCAACTTTGGACCAGAATGAAACGTTTAAAAACTCTTCACAGAAAAGTTCTTCGTGATCAAGATTTTCGCAAATGTTCTCTAGGTAATCTCTTTGGTTGGCATTTAATTTCTTTTGCAGAATGGCGGATATTGCCTGTCTCTGTACGAGATCCTTAGGATCACCTGATTTGGTTTGCGCCTCTTTCATAAATTCGTGAAGCTTACAGAAATAAGGTGTCTTAGAATTATTTAACCACTCAAGGTAAGTGTTATGGCACTGTTCTTTTCCTGTTGGTGCATCAAAGTTTGCTCTACTGATGGTTGTATCGAGATTTTTTACCTGGAACTGATCGATTAATTTGGAGGTCTCTGGACACTCTAGACTGGCGACTTTATTGATGAAGTCTTTTTTCAATAAAATTGCCGAATCTCTCTCTTTGTTCGAATTCACAAAGGTCACGAAAACATTCTTGAGCTTCCCCTCAGAATTTCTCAGAAGGTCGTTGATGATGCTGCTATAGAATTGGCATTTATTACTAGAGGCCAGTTTCACGTAACCCGGGTCCGAGTGAAGGATAATGGAATTGAGATAATCAGGATCAATATCTAGGGCCGTGACCGAGGTTAAATCGTTGCCAAGTTTGCCGCTCTTAATAAGTAGGTCATTTTTCTTGGCGAACTTGGTGTTATCAATTTGAATGAGTTTTTCAAGACTTTCAATAATGCCGGGATACTCAACTGAGGCAGGAGTCGGGAGCGGAGTTGTTTGGGCGTTTACATAAAAGGAAAGGCACAGCCCCATAAGAGCTGTGCCCAGATTTTTATAATACTGATTTGGCCAAAATGGAGGCAACGTCTTCAACTTGAAGTTCCTCAGTTTGTTTTACTGATCCCTTGGAGGAATTGAAGTTAATCATACAATATGAGCACGATGTGGCAAGTTTCTCGACTTTTGTTTCACCGATTTGTTCCAGACGGTTGAGAGCAGGGTGGTGACCTTCAGGAAGTTCGTACCACATATTTCCCCCACCCATACCGCAGCACAGGGCCTTATCTTTATTGGTCTTCATTTCTTTGAGTACAACCCCAGGAATTGAAGTCAGGATGTCTCTTGGAGCATTGTACTCACCGTGGTGGCGACCTAAGTAGCATGGATCGTGGAAAGTCAGCTCACCGGCCACAGCCTTGAGTGCTTTTAGTTTCCCTGATCTGAGGAGGTCAGAAAGTAGTTCAGTGTGGTGTACAGTTTCAAAAACTCCATCATCAAACTTGGCATATTCCTTACCAATAGTGTGAAGACAGTGAGGACAGTGAGTCACAACTTTATCAAAAGTGTATTGTCTCATATTCGCAATGTTTTCAATGGCGATTTCGTAGAAAGAATACTCATCACCAAAGCGGCGAACGGGGTCTCCGTTACATTTTTCAGTTTTCCCCATAACGGCAAAACTCACGCCGGCCTTGGTTAGAAGATTAATGGTGTCACGTACCACTTTTTGGTTAGAGCCATCATAAGATCCCGCACAGCCAACGTAATAGAGGTAATCAACTTTTTTCCCAGCTTCGATAACTGGAACGTCCATACCTTCGGCCCATTTAAAGCGATCATCCTGAGAAATACCCCAAGGATTTCCATTCTTTTTAATTTTGTTAGTTGCATCGGCTGCTGCTGGAGGAAGATCCCCTAGAGTTAAAGCCTTATAGCGTTTAAGATCCATGATGAGTTGAACGTGCTCGATATTGGCCGGACATTCTTCCATACAAGCACCACAGGTCGTACATGAATCAAGTTCATTTGAAGCATAAAGCGGATTTTCCCATAGATTGACTTCTTCACCCTTAACAAGAACGTCACGCATTTTTGTCACAATCAATTTAGGATCAAGAGGCTTCTCTGCCAAATTGGCAGGGCAAACCTGAGTACAGCGTCCGCATTCCACACAGGCCAGAGTATCGAGACGCTCTTTCATGGTGAGTTCAGAAGTTTTACCCAGACCAAAGGTCTCGGCACTTTCGTTGGCAAAATCCATTGGATTTAATACTGCGCCACGGCGAGCAGGAGTGATCAAAGCATTGAGAGGCAAAGCGATGATGTGGAAAAATTTTGTATGGGTCAAACTGGCCACAAATGCCATGGTGTTAAGCATGTGGAAAAGCCAAAGCCCTTGGTAACTAAGTCTCCAGGCGTTGTCCGAAAACGGAAGAGTGCTGAAAATAGTCGCTAGAGTATAACCTAGAGGGGACCAGGTCTTTTCAATTTCAGGAAAACTATTGGCCATGATCCTGATGCCTTCAAGAAGAAATCCTACGACAACCAGAGTTGCCAGCATCGCATACATGAACTTTTCTTGATTAGGTTTCGTAGCAGAAAGATATTTGGGATTTTTAACGTAGCGGCGGTAGTAGGCCAAAACGATTCCCACTAGAACAAAAAAACCACCTACATCTGCGATGAGGGACACAATTTTGTAGGCAGTACCAGTAAAGACCTTAAACGGAGTATCAAACTGGATCGCAACAAATTCAGTTGCAATAAAAAGAGTGATGAATCCATAAAACAACATTGAGTGATAAATCCCAACATAAGGGTCACGAGTGACTTTACCCTGAAAGAAAATGGTTCTCAGAAAGTTTTCGTAGTTCAGCTTCTTGGGAAGTATTTGTTTAGGGTCTTTGCCTTGAGTGACGAACTTATACTTCTCAATGAATCCCATCACAAGGATGACATTGGCCGCGGCAAGCGCAAGGTACATGGCCACTTTCATCCAAAAAGGAATAATCCACATAATTTCCCGACTAGCTTCTACTGCGACTTCCATAGGCTTTCTCCTCAATCACGCTGCGTATCATTTTTATAGTAAATGACTCTAAGACTTTTATCTAAAAATGTTTATAATCAGAATAATATTTTATCTGGCGGATGGCACGATGGATAGTTCTTTCCTTACTGGGCTCCATATCAGCTTGGCCCTTTTTGGCTGTTTCTTATTTATTAAAATGATTGTTCAGTTTGGGCTACCAAACCATCCACTGAGATTTATCAGCTACATGGTAGGGCTGTCTGTAGCCGTGTATTTTGTTGGTCTGGCCGCAACGGATCTGAACTTACTTAGTCCCTGGATTTGGATGAAGTGGCGGGCCCTCCCCATGGTGGCTGGGAGTTTGTTCCTCCTTTTTCAGATCATCATGCTACTGGGAAGTTTTAGTTTTATTCAGCAAAAAGTTGTTTCACGTTTGCCACTTATGGCTGCTCTTTTGTGTTTTGCCTTCTTCGCTGATTATGCGGATCATTTCATGAGTTGGTTTCTCGGGATTGGTGGATTGTTTCTCCTTGTCTCAGTCAAAAAGGCCCGTTATCAAAAACGGCTTTATTTGAAGATGTTACTGATGTTTTTGATTCACTTAGGGTTCAACTACGTAAATTATTATTGGGCTTACCTTATCGGGCAGCTCTTCTTATTTTTAATTATATTCTATGTCTTTTTGTTTGAGCATAGCTTTGGCGTGTCTGCCATGGTGGATGATTTCAGAGAGTCACTTGAAGGAGATATTAAATGAAGTGGTTATTGTTCCTTCTTATTGTTTCCGGTTGCGCCCAAGTGACCAGTCTTAATATGCAACAACATGAATTTGGAATTCTACCTACTAAAATTATCTGGTTTCAGGTGGCAGGTCTTGAGGAAGAGCAATTAGCGATGCTACGTTTTCAATATTCCGGAGAGCGCAAGACTGCTTTTGAAGAAAGCACCTGTATTGGGAAAATCTGGAACTACAGCCTTTATAATCTTCGAAATAATTCTCAGGCCAGTTTTCTGTCTCAATTAACGGGCAAGAAAAATGTTAAATCAAGCTGTGAAGATGCAGAACTCCGTCCCATATGGAGTTATCTGTACGGAAATGGCTACAATACGGGGATCTTTGAAACGGGATCTTCAGATAGTCAGTCGATCATTTCGATGAAGGAATGTGGGGACAAGGGACAAGAGTTTTTAAATTCTCTCTACATTTGGTTAAGAAAGGAGCCAGTTGCTGGGGCCGGAACTTTTCATTACCGCGAGCCACTTGCCTTAAATCAAAATCAAGTGATGTACGACCGCACCTGTGACAAGCAGGGGTGTTCTTCAACGATTGTAGAAAATTTTAAAGGTCTCTATCAGTCATTTAAAAAAGTTTCTAATAAACATCTCATGATTGTCCGCGATTTTAGTTATCTAGCCGCTCTTGAGAAAAAAGATTTTATCAAGGCCCGAACAATTTTAAGTGACCTCGAGCGCTCAGTTGCCGAAGCACTTGCACTGACAAAAACTTCAAACGAATATTTAGTTCTTGTGACATCCGGTGATTCCCGCTATGTCGATATGCCTGATCAGGGGAAACAATGGTACGAGTTTGAAAAAAGCGGCGCCCATCCTCAGGCCAAACGAACAAAGTTAACTAACCTCGTGATGGCAACCGGCGCAAGATCTGAGAACTTTTGTGGTATTTATGATGACTCACAGGTGTTTGAAAGAATTCTCAGTGGGCCAAAACAATTGGGTCTTGAATTAAAATTCATTAATCCGTTTAAGTAACAATCGATGAATAAATTTATTCTTTCTGCCCTAATGATTTCAAATTTTGCCTGGGGTGGAAAAACACCAGATATAACTACCCATGCTGAAAAAACTGGATGGATCGAGACTGGAAGAGCACAAGAAGCGGAACAGCTTTGCCACAATTTTGAAAAAAAATTTCCTTCAAAGGTTAAGTGCCGAAGTTATGGCAAGACTCCTGAGAAAAGAAACTTAATGTACATGGTTGTCGGAAATCCAGCGTCCCCAGTGGTTTGGGTACAGGCTGGAATTCATGCCGGAGAAATCGATGGTAAGGACGCGGTTTTTCTTCTTTTAAAAGAAATCTTAGAAAAAAAGCGGACTTCAGGCTTACTTAAAGGTCTTTGTCTGGTCTTTGTTCCAATTGTTAACCTTGATGGACATGAGCGATTTGGTGCCTATAACCGTCCCAACCAGATTGGCCCAAAAGAAATGGGATGGAGAACCACATCACAAAATATAAATCTCAACCGTGATTTTCTAAAAGTCGATTCATCAGAAATGCGAGACCTGCTAACTCTTTGGCACAAAGTTGATCCCGTTCTGAGTCTCGATCTGCATGTTACTGATGGTGCTCAATTTCAACCCGAGGTGGGTTTGATCATTCATCCCAAAAAAAGTTTTGGCGACTCAAATTTGCACGAGGCTGGTTCGCGTTTCGAGGACGAGATCATTTCTAAGCTGAAGGATTTAAAACACCTGGCACTTCCTTTTTACCCTAGCTTTGAAAATAATGTTGATCCCAAAACTGGATTCTCTGTTCATGTTTCAACTCCACGTTTTGCCCATGGATATTGGTATAACAACAATCGACTGGGTGTTTTAGTGGAGACTCATTCATGGAAGGACTATGCAACTCGAGTAAAAAATCAACATGACGTGGTTATGGCGGCTTTAGAGATTGCGCAGAGGGATGCGTTGTCATGGAAAAAATATGCTCAAGAACTTGATCGTGAAAGCTTGGCCGGTAAGAGCGTGCCACTAAGTTATAAACATAACGATAAATTTCGTCTGATAGAGTTTCCTGGCTATAAATACTCCGTTGAGAAATCAAATATTTCTGGCGCCGATGTCATTAAATATGACCCCTCATTACCTGAAATATGGAAGGTTCCTTTTTATGAAGAATTACGACCTGTTCTCACAGTAGTTGCCCCAGCAGAGGGTTACTATCTGCAGCCAGCAGATGCAGAATTGATTCTACCGAAGCTTGTTGCGCATGGGGTAATCTATTCCCAGATAAAACAGTCCCATGCACGAGAGGTTGAAGTTTTCCATGCCATCAAAGCGCAATTCTCTGTAGGCTCCTTTGAAGGCCACCAGAATTTAGTTGTCGAAGGTGAGTGGAAGAAAGAAAACGTTGAGATTCCAGCTCATACAATTTTCATCCCTATTAACCAGCCCAAAGGGAGACTTCTGCTTCAAATGTTTGAACCTCTTTCTCTGGATTCATTTTTATGGTGGGGATTTTTTAATCGGTCTTTTGAAAGAAAAGAATATATGGAAGATTATGTTGCAGAAGATATCGCAGTGGAAATGTTGAAAAATCCATTGGTGAAAGAAGAATTTTTCGCCAAATTAAAAGACGATAAGGAATTTGCTAAAAGTCCCGAAAAGCGGTTTGAGTTTTTTTATAGAAAACATTCGTCCTGGGACGTGAGATTTAATAGGTACCCAGTATTTAGAAAGTAATAGGCTTTAACTGCCAATCACGTCGGCTTTTGAAATATTATATTCCTTGCGACAGTAGTCACACTTAATTTCCAGACTGTCTTTGCCATCGAACAAATGGTCTATGTCATGGGAATAGAGACCCCTAAGATTGAGTACCATGCGTTCCTGCGAGCAAGGGCAGAAAAAAGAAATCTGTCTTGAACCAAGGTAGGCCAAGCCGTGGTCTTCAAATTTTGTCACAATTTTTTCAATATCATCTGACGCCATTTCAAAAACATCATGAAAAAACTGCTGATTTTTACGGACATAGTCCTTACGAGAAACTGTCTCATCCACAAGGACATTTCCACTCAGAGGGGGAAGTTTTGTTATCAGAAGTGACTGATCACTTTGTTTACCCACAATGACTTCCGAATTGGTCTGATAAGACTCATGCAAAATTTGGTTCATAACCTCTTCTGAATGAACATCTTTGAGCTCCAGCATGGAGGTGTAAGGAGTCGCGTTACTTGAAATTTTGGAAATTCTGACTTTACCGGTAATCTTATTGGGGAAGAGATTAAAATTTTCAGGCAAGAGGAGAGTTCTGGTGTGGCCAGCACTATTTGTTTCAATTTTTAAGCGGAAGTAGGGTTCATCAGAATCAATGTAAATTCCGAGGCTTTCGCCTGGTTTTAAAAAGAATACAATGGGCATAATCCCTAGAAATGTATCACGAAAGTACGCAAACCCATTCCCTTGCATAGGGTGCAAAAGTACCAAATCATGAATGAGTTTTTGACCCTCAAGGAAATGTACATTCACTCCATTTTTATGGTCTAGAAAACTATATAAACGACTTGCGGCCAACATAGATGCTCCTGTGAATTCATATTTTATAGTACACCTATCCTTTTTTGTTAATCTTTCTCTTGGGGCGGGGTAGAATCTCGTTATCATGATGCAGATCGTTTATTTTTCCAGAAAGAGTCAGTTTTTGGCCGAAATGCAGAGCATTTCCGGGGAAAAGATTTATATTACCCCTAGTCCTGCTAAAGCTGATGGGTTGCGCTCTCTGCTTCAGGAGAACTCTTCTTCAGACGTTGTGACCATTGCTAAATTCACTTCTGAGCTGGTTAAGCATCTTTGGGAAGGAAATGACCCTCCCGAGGTCAAACGCAAGGCCGATTTACTCCTCATTTTTGGCATTCTTAAAAATAAATACCTCCCTGAGCTGGGCTATGAGCAGTTTACACAGGCCTATAACTTATTTTCAGATCTAAGAAGTTTCACTCTCAACGAAGATGCTCTAAGTACCGTCATGGAAGAGCAGTCCCCAGAGGTGCGCAAAGCAGTGGAGCTTTTTTGGCGCTTGCTGGAAGTCACTGGTTATCTGGATGAGCATGGGGCCTATCAGAAAATTTCCGAAGCTCTCAGGTCATTTGAAGAAAAAGAAGAATTAAAAAAAACGTATATTTTTTGGGGCTTTCAGCATTTAAACGGCCAGCAGGTAGATCTTCTCAAAGCACTCAGCATACGTTATCAAGTGATTATCCCGTTTCCGCTGGAGCTGAAAGAAAAACTCAAAAGATCAGATTGGCTAAGTTGGTTGCGTGATTCAAAGGTCGTTGAAAAAGATCTCCCAACAATCTCGCAGGAACCAAAAGCTTCTTGGATAAAAATAAACTCCCGTGAAGTCGCCCTTAATTTGAAGTCATTTCTAAAATCCGGTGATCAGGTTGTCTTGGGAGTCTCTAAGCTTTCACCACTTCACATGGATATTGTTCCATCGAGAGAAGTCTTTTATAAAATTCCTCATCAATTGATTCAAGCCGAGTTGCAAGAATTGAGTTACGAAACTAAAACGGCATTGAAGGGTAAAGATTCGTATGCTGACCTGGAATCTTTTTTAATTGAGAGAAGAAAGGAAATTATTCAAGGCTTAGCACTGAAAGGTTCTTTTAAGAATTTAAAGGCGGTTGAGCTTTATCAAGACGCCTTAGATGCTATCCGGGAATTGACTGACGAGGATATTAAGGTTGATCGTTTTTTTCTTAAACTTCTTCATGAAGTAGCAGCTCTGAACCAACCACGATCTTCTTATGTCCCGGTTTCATCAGAAAAATTAACCATTGATCTTAAAGACATGTCTTCTCTAGAAGACGTTAAAAGAGACCGGAGAGTAATTCTTTGTGTTGATGACCGCTTTGATGAAATTCAAAGCCTAAGTCAAAATTACACAGAGACGATCCAAAAGGCTCTCACTGCCCTGGGCCCCCTGAAACGAAATGAACTTGAGCTACTATTTAAACAGTGGGAGTTTCATGATTTATTTACCCAAGGAGATGTCCACGTACTGATGTCAGAGTCGACCCTCAAGCACAGTCTCATTTGGAAAAGACTCTTCACGGGTGTAAAGCTGGCGGATGCCGATACTAAATACAAATCTAATGACCATGTGATAATTGATCATCTTGGTAAAGGTGAGAAAAAATCATTTGCGGGCTCTTTTTCTGCCAGTAAATTTCAAACCTACATGGATTGCCCACGAAAGTTTTATTTCAGTTACGTGGATAATGTTTTTCCTCAGGTGGCACTTGCCAATGATCTCAATCCTCTTGTGTCGGGAACAATTTCCCACAAGATCATTGAGGTTTTCTACAAAACAAAATTAGAAATTGAAAAACTTCCTGATTTAACCAAAAAAATCATGCAGGAATTCATCCATAAAGAGAAAATCACTCTCTCCCAAGAGAAGTTTCTTAAACATGAATTAGTTTTTAATCACCGATCAATGAATGGCATTCATTTCCTTATGAGAATTAATGAACTCCTGGGCGCTACCATCGATTGGTCCATCGAAGAGGATTTTTCATTTACCGATATTTATAAGCTTAATGGGAAAATAGATTGTCTGGGAATTCATCAAAACATTGTGTTCTTATTCGATTTTAAATCCACCAAATATGGGGCCTCTTCCAATAAAGAAATAGAACAAGTTGATAGTGTCCAACTGTGGGCCTATGCCCAGGCAGCGGCAAAAAAAATCGAGGGATTTGAGCACAAGTCTATCGTGATGGGTTTTATCTCCCTGGACAATCCTTCCGAGTCAAATCTTCTGACAAATGACTCGGAGTTATTTGAGAAATTTAAAGCAGCTAAAATGTGCAAACAACAAGTTTTCAAGACACCTTTTCCGGAACTTTTTCAAGCGGCTAAAGAAAAAATGATTTCAGTCGCCGATTTTATTCAGACCGAGAAAGTTTTTCCCGCTCGTCCCCGCAAAAATGATACCTGCACCTTTTGTGAACTCACGAAAATCTGTGTCAAAAGCGAGATGAGTCATGAGTAGATCCCCTAATGCTGAACAACTTCTGGCCATTCAACATCAAGGAGGCGTTCTGCTTCGGGCAGGAGCAGGATCCGGTAAGACGTTCGTACTTGTTGAACATATTGTTTATTTGACCAATATTTGGATTGAAGAGTTCGCTCAAAAACCTGAATTTAGTTTTGAAGAATATATCCGGCAGAAGTATTCCCAAGTCGTCATGATGACGTTTACGAAAAAAGCCGCCGGAGAGATGAGCATTCGCCTGACTGAAAAATTCCTCGAGATTACCGAGACGATAGAAACTAATACTGCGTTTTGGAAAATCGCTAATGAAGCGCTTCCTATGCTCATGGTGACTACTATTGATGGGTTCTGTCGAAAACTCATGACAGCGGGCTATTTCCCTCATCTTTCTACTGAGGCCAAGGTCATTTTTACTCCCGAGAGAAAAGATCAAATCAGTGAACTTATGGATTCTTGGTTTGAAAAAAAATCAGATCTTGCTTCGCAGGAGATGTTAGAAATTATCATCCGAGAAAAAGAGGTTCTACTTAAAGCTTTTTGTAATATCTTTGGTGATCCTGGGCTCAGATTATCCTGGAAGAAATTCTCAATGGAAGATTCACGTCCAGAAAAACTAGGGAAAGTCATATCTGATTCTTATAAGCTTAATGATCTTGCGACCCACATTTCAAATATCCACATGGTCGATTTACCATCTGAATCCGAGCGCAGCGCTTTTGAAAAAGGCTTGGCCGAATTTCAGGCGACTGGTCTTCCTGAAATTCATTCGGTTGAGACTCTTAATACCTATTATCAATATTTAAGCTCAAAGTCTTTTCAGCCTGAGAGAACTGCCAGTAAAAAATGCGAATCCTATGATACTGCCCATAAGTCTCGCAAAGAACTCAAAGAGTGGGTCACTCAATGGATGCCAGAAATTGAACTGTATATTGAGAATTATGATAACAAAATTCTTCCATGGATTCAGCTCTGCCATAATATTTTTGTTTGGATTGATGAGGGTCTAGATCCGAATCAAGGCCTCACATTTGGGGATATTGAATATCTGGTAGCCTTGGGACTGGAAAATAAAGAAGATCTTCTTCGTATTCAAAAAATCTATCGCTACTTTATTGTCGATGAATTTCAGGATACTTCGGCCCTGCAGTTTAAAATTGTTCAGTCATTGATTGGAAGCGACTACAGCAAACTTTTTTGTGTTGGCGACGCCAAGCAGGCGATCTATGGTTTCAGAGGCGGGGAGTTATCTGTCTTCAAGGATTGCGCCAATTTAGTCCCCCAAGTAAGAACACTGGCCAACAACTATCGCTCCTTACCAGAAATTATCCATTTCAATAATTCGCTTTTTAATACAGTTCTGCCATTAGGACAGGGTTTTGAAGGTCATGATGCCTTTTCAGTTGAGGCCGAAGATCAAAATGTTCCCCTTGAATCACTATCTTCTATCCCAGGTTCAATTGAAATCCTTTCTGCCGCCTTGGCAAGAGATCTTGAAGAAGAAGATAAATTCAAAAATGAGCAGATTAATCGTATTGAAGCCTTTCTTCTGTCTGAGTCTATCTTTAAGGAGCGGTCATCAGGGCCTCAGAATGTTTGTACCGTTCTCTATAGTAAATTAAAACCAAGTATTGACCTCATTCGTTTTCTGATGGAAAAAAAGATAGGTTTCACGGCACAATTTAAAATTGATTTATTAGATGATCCTATTATTGGTATTTTTCTTGCTTTACTTAAAAGACGCTTTGATACAAATCACTTAACTAAGAATAGATACCCTTTATTTTTAATTCAAAGTTATCTTAATATTCTCAATCTTCCCTCTACTCTTGCACAGGAGGAACTGGAAGCTTTTGATCACAACATCCAGTACTGGGGATTAGTTGAGGCTTACCGCAAGTTCCTCCATGCTCTTGGGGTTACCAACGAGAATTCTGATATCAATATGCAGATCATCGAGACGATCACTGATATTTACCACCAGGATCCTGAAGCAGTTATGATTCAAGTTTCAAAGGGTGATAATGACCGAATAAGTTTGGACTTGAGATCTGGCGACAATTCCCACATGGTGCAGATCATGACTGCCCACGCTTCCAAGGGATTAGAGTTTGATATCGTCTACCTTGGAGGTATTTATACTAATGGTAAGGAAACAAACGATGGTGCTTTATTTGGTGATATGCCAGGAAGCTTTAAATGGTTTTTAGATTTGTCTCAGAGAGATAAAAGATCCTCACCTTTTTATCTTTTTGAAAATGAGCTTTCAAAATATAAGAGTTTTTCAGAATCCAAACGTCTCTTCTATGTCGCCTGTACCAGGGCCAAGAAAAAACTGGTTTGGGTGAGCCTGGATCTTCCGGAGAAGAGCTTTAGTATCCCTGAGAATAGCTGGATCGATGGCCTAAACCATTGGTATGAGATTGGTCTTTCGGCCGAATGTGCAAAATCCGTTAAGGTGACTCATTTTACAGATTTTGATGCTGGCAGGCTTTTGCATTCCCAGTCCAGACCTCAACTCCCTCTCTTTTTTCATGATTCAGTCGGTATTTTTTCTAAAGGGAATACCAAAAGTGAACTGAGTTTGGCGGCAGAGTTGAGTGTGACTCGACTAAATTCTCTGATTGATTGTCCTCGGAAGTTTTATCTTGAAAATGTTTTGAAACTTAAATCCGTGGAATCCGAAGCAATAAAATACGAACCCGTTTCCGATGAGCCTGAGGAATTAGCGGTTGTGATGCGCTCATCGGCCGATCGAGGAACCTATATTCACGCTCAGATAGCGGAGGGGATAGAGAAGAATTTTGTCGTCCCTCGGGCAGCTTTTTCTTCCGAGAACCATGCGCCGGTTGAATGGGCCCTCTCTCAGCTGCGAGATTTGTCCAAAGACTTTGATATGGTTTCTGAGAAATCCCTCAAATTTAAATTTTTCAATTTCATGATCTCGGGTATTCCCGATTTAATCCTGATGCCTAAAGGAGATCAAATAACTCAAATTTGGGATTATAAAACTGGTCGCATCACCGAAGAGAATCTTGGACACTATTGGATCCAGTTAAAAGTTTATGCCTACGCCCTCTACGAGCTTCAACGCATCCCTTCTAGCTCAGAAATAATACTAAAGCTGGTATTTGTAGATCAAAAAGAAATTCTGCAAGTCACAGTCACTCGTGCTCAATGTGAAGTCGAACTTTTTCCCCTTTGGCAGTCACAAAACGAGCCATGGAAAACTAATCCTGACCATTGTTCTCAATGTTCTTATGGTGATATTTGCCCTCGTTAATACGAGAACTTGCACCCGTTCCGAAGCATGTTAGACTTTTATAAGCAATCAAGTCTAACAAGTGAAGTGAATATGTTGAAAAAAGTATTTCTCCTAATCTGCATTTTTTTAATCAGCAGCGTAGTAGTTGCTAGCGAAAAATCCGTCTACGAATTTTCGTGGTTGGATAAAGACAAAGAAATCTATGTCTTGCAAAATCGAAAATTTCGCAAAGTTGGAAAAGTCTATATCGGTGCTGACGCGGTTAAAACCATAAGCGGTGCTTTTGTAGATGCTTACGGTGGAAACGTGAGAGGCGGCTACTTCTTTAGCGAAGACTGGGGAGTCGAGGGAATCTTTGGCAAGAGCACTGGTGACAAGAATGACACTGCTAAAGGTGTTGAAGATCAGCAATCAAAAGCCTTTTACCGCAAAGTAGACACCTACATTGGTGCTATGGCGATGTGGTCTCCTTTTTATTCAAAGATTAATACCTTTAATAAAGTTTTTTATTACGACTGGATGTTTGGTCTGGGTGTTGCCAGTGTAAAAATGCTGGATAACAGAAGCGAATTTGCCAGCACTGCCAGCGACACTCTTACGAGTTCTAATGGAATTGGTGCGATCTGGAACACGGGCCTAAGAGTCTATATTAATGAGAGTTGGTCTCTAAGAATTGATATTACGGGTCTTCATGTTAAACCAGAAGATTCAGATATTGAAGATCCAGACAATGGAAACTCGGTTACGACGAGTAGCCTCTTTAGTAATTATGATCTTGGTTTTGGGCTTAACTACGCATTTTAAAAAGGAGAACACGGATGTTCTCAAAAATTATTATCGCTCTTGTAATTTCATCTTCAGCTTTTGCCTCTTATGAGTCTGCTGAAAGGCTATATGGTAAAGGCGCAATTTCTCTCAGTGGATACAGAAGAACCATTATTGAATTAGTAAATAGTGGTTATCATTTTTCTGCTGTCCCATGGATGAAAGACTTTCTAGTCAAAAATTCAAAACCATTGGACTCAGATCTTGAAAATGCATTTGATAGTATGCTTAATGTGACTGGGGTAAAGCCCTTTGAGACATTGCCAGAAGATATTCTTTCGCGATCAAGTTCAGGCAATATCAGGTATATTCTGGCAAAAAGATTACTCAAAAGAGGTAAGTATCAGGAAGCTCTTGCTCAGCTAAGCAAAGTTGATGGGGATCACCCGGCCTACCCTTATGTTTCACACATGAAGGGGACGACCTATACACTTCTTGGAAATAACAAAGAAGCGGAAACTCAGTTTAAAGACTGCATCAGGACTTCTAAGAGCGGTGTCGGTGATGCTGATTCGCAGCTCAAGAAAAATCAGTTACTACTCAACCGTGACTACTGTATCGCTGGAGTTGCAAGGGTTCAGTTTGCCAATAAAAACTATAAAACAGCTGAGGTGAGTTACCTCGATATTCAAAAGTCATCGTTCGTTTGGCCTGAGATCTTGTTCGAGGAAGCTTGGACGAGTTATTATGTAAAAAATTACAATCGAACCCTTGGTAAACTAGTTTCTTACAAAGCCCCTGTTTTTGATTTTGTCTTTAAGCCTGAAGTTGAAGTTCTTAAATCCTTAACCTATATGAAAATGTGTCTCTATGAAGATGCTAAAAAAACGGCTGATGATTTTTACCGGGACTTATATCAACCGTCTAAGGAACTAAGAAGTTTTATTAATTCACGCGGGAAAGATTATAAGTATTATTATAATTTGATGGCAGACTTGGAGACCGATAAGCCCCTTCCTCTTCCAATTGTTGAATCAATTTTGAAATCCATAAGAAAAGACGGCGCCTACATTGAGATGAAAGGTGCCTATACCTCAGCAGTAGTGGAGTATAACAAACTTCACAAACAAAGAAAAACGGGCTTCAGATCTAACCTGATGAAGAACGTTAAGATTGTTTTAGATGAATATAAAACAGTTCTCGGGGCCTATATTAGATCAGGAATGGTTTCAAAATACGCTGAACTTTATTCAGCATTCGAAGGAATGAGCTATATCAAGTTGGAAATTCTCGCCTTAAGGAAAGAAAGACTCTATCAGGCCTCGGCTCCTCAATCGAAAAAGAAACGTGGAGACGTTAAATATATTCAGAGGAACGATAAGCAGTATTTCTGGACATTTAATGGCGAGTTTTGGGCCGATGAACTTGGGGATTACGTTTTCGCCTTGAGGTCAGAATGTTAAAAATTCTTATTGCCTGTACTATCTTAGTTAATATTGCCTTCGCCCAGAAATTGGATGATCGCAGAAAGCAGATCCTGGCCATTGTTGAGGATGAGTTGGATGAAGTTACCAAACTGGCAAAACAAGAGGACTTCAGGTCCCCTGATACGCTTTTAAGAATATCTGAATTAAACCTTGAAAAGGCAAGACTTTGGCGTGAAACAGAGAATGAGCAATACCTCGCTCTACCAGCAGAAGAAAGACGGACAGTAAATAAGAGTGATTATTTCAAACGTTCTTCGCAGTATTTTGATGTTGCTAATGATTCTGCTGAAACAGTCGTTAAACGTTTTCCTAACTATAAAGCGATTGGTGAAGTTTATTACATCTTAGCCTACAACTACAAGGAATTAGGTCGCCACGAATTGGCCCAAAAGTATTTCCAACTGTCAGATAAAAAATCATCGCCTTCATCTAAAATTGCTGTCAAATCTAAAACGGCTCAAGCTGATTACTATTTTAATGCTCACAAATACAAAGAAGCGGTTCCTCTTTATGAAACGTCACTAAGTAAGACTAATGAAAAATGGTGGACTAAAGATGCGTTCAATCTTGCATGGTGCTACTACAGAACAATGAACTACGACAAGGCGATAAGTCTGATGCGTGAGATTCACAAGAAAAGCTCTAATAATAAGTTCATAGATATGAGAGGGCAAGTCGAGCGTGATATTGGCGTTTTTTACGTAGATTCAGGTCGCATGAATGATGCTGTGAAGTTCTATGAGTCATTGGGGATGAATTACACAGAGCAATTCATCAAGATTGCAAGTGCCATCACTACTCAAGGGCGCTTCTCGCAAGCTGAAAGTTTACTAGAACAAGCGGCTAAGTATGAAAAAAACCGGGACCGCCAAATTGAAATTTTTATGGCCCAGCTGGATCTTTTTGATAAATACAATAAAGTGAATGAGCATCTTGAAGTAAGTGGTAAATTGATGAAACTTCATGCTGATAAACCACTGAATGAAGATCAAGTGAAGCGTCTTTCTTACCACGTAAACAAAAAGGCTGCCGAACTTCAAAAAGTTACAGCTTCGGACGTCTATAAGCAGGTGCCTAAAGTCCAAAAATTAAAATCGACTCAGGCGATCACTTATTTCGAATATGCAGCACAGTTAGATCCTAAGGGCAGATCAGAGAAGATCTTTTTTCAAGGCGAAACGGCATACGCTGCTGGCGACTACGATAAAGCCATTAGTCTGTACCTTTTGTCATTTGACAGTGCTAAAGCCGTTAATGATAAGAAGATAGTCTCCCAGAGTCTTGAAGGTATGCTTTCGTCACTAGGACAAGATTCATTAAGTAAGAAGACTGCCGAAAATTTCTATCTCCCTGTTTATACGCGATACCTGTCTGTTGACAAAAAATCAGACAGAGCTAATTCCATCTTTGTGAAGTTATTTAACACTCAGTTTGGGAGTGGTGATGTTCCTGCAGCCGAAATTACCTTGGCTTCGTTTGCGGAAAACTTTCCTGGAGATTTTAAAACTCAAGAAGGGATGCTGGCCAAAATCATGGAGCATTACCGAGAGAAGAAAAACTATCTTAAGGTTAAGACATACGTTGCTGATATCAACGATGGAAAATTCAAAGTCTCAAAGAAATATGCAGATGCCTTAAGAACTTTAATGACAAAAATCCAGATTGAGGGAGTACAGCAGTCTCTTGAGAAAGGTCATAAAGATGTCGCTTTGAAGGGATATCACAAAATTTATGAAAGTCCTGACAGCACACCTAAGGCAAAAGTTAACGCAGCCTACAACTTATCCGCACTTTATTATGAATTAGGTAACTCTAATCAGAGCTATCAGTGGGGAGTCACAGCAGTGACTGAAATGGATGCATCAGATGTGGTTAAATTTTCAGACTCATATCTTTCCATCTCGGCTGGCCTATTTTTAAAACAAAACTTCAATCAGTCCTCTGATTTATCCTACAGAGTCTTGATAAAGTTATGCAAAGAGAACTCTTCCAATAAAAACATCGCTTTCAAAAATGCTGCCTTTATTGCTTTAGCAAATGGTCAGCTGGATAAAGCTTTGGAAATTAAGGAATACGGAAAGTCATGCCTCATTCCTGATACTGTGATCACAGAAGTTACAGTTGAGCTAATAAAAGATCTAGGCAAAGCTAAAAAATGGGAGCAGTTTGAAGCGCAGGTGGTTGAACTTGAGAAAAATTCAAAAAACTATCCCAATCTTATCAAACCCTATGAAGATCTACGCAAAGTTTATTTGAATATTGGTGATACCAATAAAGTTAAAGAAATTGAGGAAAAACAAAACAAGTTTTATACTCAAGCTAAAAGTCAAAAACTTGATATTCCCGTAGAAGCGCTAGATCTCATGGCATGGAAAATGCTGGGGATTTTGGCCGAAAGAAAACAAAAATTAGACCAGGTTGTCCTCAAGTTTCCTGAAAATGAATTTAATGCTGCTGTTAAAACTAAATTGCAAATCCTGGATCAGATGACTGTTCAAGTTAATGTGATTCAGAAAATTGGATCAGGTAAGGGCATTGTTGACGCTTACAAATACGTAATTGAAGCTTACGAGAGTTTTGGAACTTCGCTCAAAGGGTTTTCTCCTGAAGGCAAGTCTCCCGAGTACGTAGCAAGCTTTCAGAAAGCAATGGCCGATGTTTATAATCCTATCCTTGCGAATGCTCGTAAACACCGAGCAGAAATCAAAAAACTGGTAATTGAAAATAAAATATTAAGTTTATCCAATTTTTCAGTCCTGCTTGAATCTCAGGATCGTTATAAGAGATATCTTACATCCAAACAAGCTATCCTGATGGATCGTGGAGGTAAAAGATGAAAATACCAAACCTTCTGGTATTCATTTTGTTAGCAAGTTGCTCTTCAGGTAAAGTGTCAAAAGACAATAAACCCGAAAATGCTTCATCTGAGGTCTCTCAATCTTCTTTTAAAAAAGAGAAAGTACTCACTTCAAGCGAAGTTAAGGATTATTACATTGATGGTCAGAAAACTTTCAATCCTGCTCTACAGGACGAAACGATTGACCGTAATTCAAATGAAGAAATTTCCGGCCTTGCAGATTCTAAAGATCCCCTCATCGACATTGCTGTGAAATGTTCTAAAAAAGACTTCGAAAAAGCTTTCTCTGTTGCTGATAAAATATTTAATCGGTACCAGAAAATTCCTGCATACTGGAATTTGATTGCCAATTGTCATCTTAATCAGGGATCCAGTCGTAAGGCGCTGCTGTTTTACAATAAATCCTTAGAAGTTAGTCCTGGCTACGTCCCAGCATTAAATAACATTGGTGTTTTGTATTCTCGCCAGGGAGAGGATCAAAAAGCACTGGTTGCTTTTGAAAAGGCTAATAGACAGTCACGTTTTGCAAAAACGCCTCGTTATAATCTGGCCCGTCTCTATTTGCGCTATGGATTGGCAGAGTTGGCCCTCCCACTTTTTCAGGGTCTTCTTAATGAATCTACGAATGACATTGATTTACTAAATGCTGTTGGAAATTGTTATTTTTTAACATCTGATTACCAGCAAGCGGCTGCTCACTTTAGTCGAATTCCAAGCTCGCATCTTTCACATGCAGAGGTAGGACTGAATTTTGCAGTTACTCTCAATAAACTTGGGAAAACTCAACAAGCACAGGATATTTTTTCTGACATAGACAAGCCTAAATCACAGGCCTTAAACGAATATTATTCGACTGTTGCTAGTCAGCTAGGGGTTCAGTAATGAAAGCCATATTTCTTTTAATCTTATTCTTTTCTATTAATGCTTTTGCTCAAGACAAAAACAATGTTCGTTATGAGTACAAAAAATTTGAGAAATTTGATTTTGATGAGATTGGGGTTGAAGGTGAAGCAGGAGCTCCGGGAGACATTTCTGTTTCTCCCAGACTTAGAAATGAATTTAAAAACAAATTACCAGAAAGAGTAGATTTTAATAAAGAAATGAAAAAAGCAATAGATGGTATTCGCTAGGAGTTACTGATGGAAGCCCAGAGAGATGTCCAGGGTCAGATGTTTGAATTAAAACCGCTTAACCAGGCCGCCAAGGTCCAGGGTGGTGTTTTTTCAAAAGGACGAATTTTACTCGGACGCACTGAAAGTTGTGATCTTGTTATCAACAATGATGCTATCTCTGCCGTTCACGCGGTAATTGAGATCTTTGAAAACAGGGCCTTGATCTACGATATGAATTCCACCAACGGAACTTATGTTAAAGATGAGAAAGTCATCAAAGCTGAATTAAAAGTGGGGGACGTCTTTCGTCTCGCCAATATTGAGTTTGCCTTTCTTAAGTACGATGTAAAAGATAGTTTACCTCCGGTGCTAGATACTCTAGAGCCGGGGCATGGTTCTGCATCTGTAAAACTTCCACCTACATTGCCGGAAGAAGTGACTGCCCGAAGACAACTTCCTAAGGGGTCTCCGGCAGTTTCGGATGTCTTGCCTTCTATCGTTTACCCTCTTGCTTCTGACCCGAAAGCTGAATTTAGTGAGTACATCTTCGAAGATAAACAAGATTTGTACCCCATCTTTAAATATGAATCCACTAAGCAAGCCGTTGAGGTTATTGTTCTATTTAAAGATCAGGTCTTTAGTGTTGATTACCTTCCAGAGGCAAAATCGACATATTATATTTCAGGTATTATTTCTGCGAAAGATGAAGTTGAATTTCCTTATCTTGGAAAGACGGACAGATTTCCATTCGTTGATATTCATAATGGGCATACGACTGTCCATACAATCCCTGGTTTTGGTGTATTCCACCTGAGTGATAAGAAAAAAGACACCGGACATCAAGGTGCTGTGATTGACCTACAAGGCCAAGATCTTGTTCGGTTACATAAAGGTGACTTACAGATTTTTGTTCGTAATGTTCAGGCCCCTCCTCAAGTTTTACCTGCGCCTATTTTGAAAAGAGATGCACTTTTTCAAAAATATCTTTTGTTGTTTTTATCATTCGTCGTTTTGATTTCAGTAGGAATGAATCTTGTAGTTTTACCTGAAAAACCCAAGGAAGACGAGTTAGCCCCTGAGCGCCTGGCAACGATTCTCTACAAGCAGCCCTTATTTGTGAATAAAAATATCTCAGTTGCTAAGACGGAGAAGGCGCCTCCCATTGCCCAAAAAGCACCTGCCAAAGTTGCCGTTGCTAAAGACGCTCCAAAAGAAAATCAGCCTGTAATCAAGAAACCAGATGTCGTCACTACTAAAGATCAAAGTAAAAAGCCTGATCCTGGTAAAAAAACGGCGACAGAAAAGAAAGTTGTTAAACAAGGCACTGAACCAGTAACTAAACCTACAAATCAGGTTGCTTCACCAGTTCCTTCAGCAGTGAGTGCAAGTAAAAGCGCTTCTACTAGTGGACCATCAGCTTTTTCACCTACGAATACAAAATCTGTTGGTCACGTTGAAGTCTACAAATCGGCTGACTTTTCTTCCACTGTTAGTTCACTTGTGGCCAAGGGTGGTTCACTCTCTGGCGTTCAAACAAAATCTGCCTCAGGTGGTGGTGGAGAATTTACGGGGAGCGTCTCTGGTGTCAGCACTGGATCTGGATCCGTTAAAACGGCTGGAATTCAAACCAATCAGGGAAGTTTAGTGGGTGCTACGACAGGTGTTCTTGGTGACTCTAAGGGTGCCGAAGGTCTTTCGGCCAAGAAGGCTATTTACACAGCTGGAATTCCCTCAGAAACAGTTGTTCTTGGTTCTATGGATCCTGATGTCATTCGCAGAATTCTTCTCGATCATCTTCCACAATTCAGATACTGCTACCAAAAAGAGCTTGAAAGGGCCGCTTCAGAAGTTTCAGGGATTATCAAATTGGATTTTACCATTGGTGCTTCGGGACACGTTTCAGGAGCCGGCGTTGACAGTGCCTCGGGACTTCCAGTTGATGTTAAGAAATGTGTCGTGGGAGTTTTGAAAGGGATTACATTTCCAGAGCCGATGGGTGGGGGATCAGTGGGAGTTAAACAACCAATGAACTTCTACTCTAAGAGACTGTAGTAAATAAGAAGTGAAAGAAAAAAGGAAATTAAGCAGAAGCTTAATTTCCTTCGGCGAGAACGATAAATTTAAATTCTTTAAAACCTGCAGCAGCACATGTGTACATCACTCGCTTGAGATAACTATACTTCAAGCTTTTATCAACTACCAAGTTAGCCACCCCCGAAAATGCCTTCGCATCCGGTGATAACTTTCCAGAAAGTTTGATTGTTTCTTTGATTTTAACTAGCTCGTTATAAAGTGGAATGATTCGTCTTCCACCTTCATCGAATAGTTGTGCGGAGTCAGTTGTTTCGGTATTTATGATTTCTTTGTCATCAATCCAGATTTGGCTCTTAGAAACTTGAATGTTTACACCAAAAGTATTGAGTGACTCTGAGTTTGATCTTGGAAGTTCAATTTCTTTAGGAACGTTGATGACAACCCCAGAGGAGTTATAACTTTGAAGCAAGAAAACCATCATGATGGTTAAAATATCGAGGAGTGAGGTGATATCAATGTCAAAAGCACCTCCGCTCTTACTTCTTCTTCTGCTTTTCATCGATCTGCTTCTGGCCATAAAATCCTCTAACTCATCAAATTGCTAAAGATAATTTTGCTGAAAAGCTCTTTGAGTTTTTCATCTACGCCTTCTTTATTAGGTCGATAGATTGCCTCGTCTGTCTTGTTCAACTTTCTAACCGCGTCCATGGCCTTTACAATTTCTTCGTAGGTAAGATCTCCAACCGGTTCGAAGAGAATAGAATTTTCTTCAACATGGTCTTTTTTAATCGCCACTAAAACAGTGTGAAGTTCTTCAAAATTGAAAAGTCCATCAGCTTGCCTGCGAAACGTTTGGATTGGTCTTGAAGGAAGGCCCTTGGAGAGAGTGATTTCATTGGTATTTAAAACCAAAGTTAAGGCCAATGGATCTTTTTCATTTTTAGGAGGTTCTGAGTCTGAAATGATAGGAACATCACTTCCTACTTCTTGGATTTTTAAAAATGTCGCAGACATAAGAAGAAAGAAAATAAAGATAAAGATTGAGTCCATAATCGGAATCAAGTTTAACTTTTCTTCAGGCTTTTTTCTCTTTCGAGATGTTGGAACTTTTAGCATGTCGTCGTCCTTAGTCGTCGATAGCTTTTTTAGTACCAAGAATATCTTGAAGCTTCACAGAGAATTCATCTACTTCATTAATGATCTTTTCAGATTTAGCCATTAAAAAAGCGTGAATCATCATAATGGTAATAGCTGCTCCAAGACCAAGTGCAGTTGTGTTCATTGCGACGGCGATACCTTTAGCAAGAACTTCACCTTTTTGTGTCGGATCTGCTGCTGATACAGCAGAGAACGACATGATCAAACCTTGAATTGTTCCAAGAAGACCAAAGAGAGTTGAAAGGTTTGCAGCAAGTGCGAGGTAGCCTAATCTCATTTCAATTTTAGGAATAACTTCCAGTGCAGTGGCATCAATCGCATTCTGGATTTGTTCAGGTGATTGATTGGCGCGTTTTAATCCACTCTTTAAAACTCTAGGAAGTGCAGCTGTTGAGCCAGAGCAAACACGAATAGCACCTTGAATATCATTGGAAAGAATATATCTCTGGAGCTCATTCATAAATGAAGGACCATCAACATCATACGTATAAGAAAGTTTTTTAAATCTTTCAAAAGCTACAGCGAGAGCAAATGCCCAAACTGCCAGAATCACATACATAAAAATTCCACCTTCAACGATGAAACTAATAAACCATTGGATAAATTCCATAACTTCCCCTTCCATGGACGAATAAAGATCTTTGATTAAGTATAAACGTAATTTGAAAGGGATAAAGGATTTTTCTGCTATACTAAATAAGTCAGGTAGCTTTTTATTCTACCTGACCGAATGACTCTAGAAATTACACTGAATGATTTGTTGCTGGAATGGAAAAGAGGTACTGACGATTCGTCCCTCTTCATCAATTGTCACTTTGACGTTTTCAGCTGTTGAAAAATACTCAAAGTCTTTAACTTGTCTGAGATTTTTATCTAAATGGAGATTTGTGACCGTTAAATCCTTGTCAAGTTTGACCTTGATCCCTCGCTCAATATCGCGCCCATCTAGGGAGAGCTGAACTCGGGCAGAATAACCAGGGTTCCCAAAACTATCTTCTTCCAGAAGATTTTTAACCTTCTCAACTTTAAATTTACAGACTGTTTTTACTCCGTTCACCATTATGTTGGTTTTTAGTGAGCCTTTGAGCATCAGAGTGCCTTGAATTTCATTCGCCAGTGCCCCTACCGAGATCAAAGAGAGAAAGAGAACTAATTGCTTTTTCATATATGACCCTTAATGTGTGATTGTTGGTTTACCTGTATCAAGACCTTCGTAAGATTTTTCGTAATCCTTGAAGGCCCTACGAGCGTCTTGAAGTTCTTCCAATACCCAATGATTGCGAGGGATATTTTTTGTATCCCTATTTTCAATATTTAGCGGACTGAAGAAATACATTGGCACTTTCATCAAAAAACAAAGGCGAGACCACTGATTTTTTGAATATTCAGAATAATTGGTAGCTACCGGGCAAGTGATTTTTTCTGATTTGATAAAGTAACTCTTCCACTCATTTACAGTGATTGGCTTAGACATAAATGTACCATCAAGAACGTACTCTTCACCCTGGACGACAACCATAGGAGCGACGTGGAACCACCATTCAAAATCTTCCAGTTGGATGTATCTCTGAGTGTAGAAAATAAAAACTTTCTGGGAAGAAATTCCCATCTTAGACCACATATCAAATGCCCACATGTGAGCACGTTTGAAACACTGTGAGCGTCTGCGGTCCCCGTCGTTCAACATTCCTTTGAAGATATCCGTAGCTGTCTCGATTGACTGAAGGTCAGTGGGAGCAAATTCTCTCAACTGATTATACTGGAAGTGATTCAGATCCATCGTGACCGGATCAACTTCTGCCGAGGTTGCTCTTGCAATACGGTTAATGAACATGTCTTTTGAGTTTTCAGTAAAAGATATTTTTACGACTTGTCCGATAAATGATTTGAAATATTTTAAATTTTCTTCTGATTTATGCGTTCTGTAGATTCGGCCATCAGTGCCAGAAAGCACAAGAAGGGTCTCACTACGCTGAGATTCAATAACATTGAAAACAGTTGTGACTAATTCACCTGCTTGGGCAAATGCTTGAGTCAGCAGAAAGAAAGCAATCAGCGTTACCCATTTTTTCATGGCCATAAAAATCCCTCACTTTAATGTGGGGGCTTTATAGATCAAGTTTGGGTTTTAAGGGGTGTGGTATGTACTATTTACAGGTTTTTAGTAGTTCTCTGGGAATAGCTGGCGCTCAATTCCCTCGATGAAAATATGAATGCACTTAATGTGCACTTCCTGAATTCTGTCGGTAATCGGGGAATTGATAATGAGGGCCACATCAACCATATCTTTCAGCTTGCCGCCGTCTTTACCAAGCAAACCAACAACCTTCATGCCCTTACTTTTGGCAACTTCTGTCGCCTTGATAACATTGGCAGAATTTCCACTGGTAGAGATAGCAAGAAGAACGTCTCCTTGTTGTCCCCAGGCTTCGACGAAACGGGAGAAGATATATTCAAATCCAAAATCATTAGCGATGCAGGTAATATGGCCAGCCTCAGAAATTCCTGTGGCCGGAAGGGGAGCACGGTCTTTACGATAGCGCCCGGTTAACTCTTCAGCAAAGTGAAGAGAATCGCACATTGATCCACCATTCCCACAGCTGAAAACACGCCCTTTATTTTTGAATGAATCCACAAAAGTGTTAACGGCCTTATCTATAAGGGCGACATTCTTTGGGTCTTCAACAAAGGTATTGAGGGTTTTTTGAGCTTCTTGCAGAGATGATTGAATATAGTTCATAAAAAAAAGGCCGGCATTAAACCGGCCTTCCTTGAAATTAGATTAAAGACGTGATGTTTTTGATGATTTCAGCTTTCGGCTGGTTGCCCACCAAAGTACTTTTCACTTCACCATTTTTGAAGAAGATCAAAGTAGGAATACCACGGATTCCGTATTTTTGAGCAAGATCAGAAGCCTGATCAACGTTAACTTTAACAACATTGGCCTTGCCGCCCATTTCTGTTGCAATTTCTTCCAACACTGGCCCAAGCGCCTTGCATGGTCCACACCACTCGGCCCAAAAATCAACCAATACCGGTTTATCAGAGGCCATAACTTCTTGTTCAAAATTTGCAGAGGTCACACTAGTTAAATTAGACATAAATTCTCCTATATAAAGCACTGCTTCACTTTAACGTAAGAGGATCCTTCGGACAAGATTAAAACCCTTGCGGCACCTGATCAAAATTATCCGAAATGAACGAAAATCCGTTCAAGTGGTGATTTTTTAGTTACAATACTGTGGATGAAACGGAAGGACCTTATCAACGGGCCGCTTGCAAGGGCCCGCTTAAGTAGATTAATCGCGAAACTCATAGATATAGGTCTGGTGACCTTAGGTGCAGTTTTTTACTATCCGATGGGGCTTCTTTTAGGGGTTATTTACCTCTGTATCTCTGATTCCCTCTATGACGGACAGTCCATCGGTAAGCGTTTGATGGGATTCGGGGTCATTTCCTTAGTTGACGGCTCGCCCTGCTCCACCCGCCAGTCCTTTATTCGTAATCTACCTTTTACAGTTCCTCTCTTCTTTTTGATTTTTCCATTTTGGGGCTGGGTCTTTTCAGCTATTTTTGCAGTGCCTTTAGCCTTAATGGAAGTGTACTTCTTGTTTAAACAAAATTCAGTTCACCGCCTGGGGGACATTATGGCCGATACCACCGTTATCGCTAATGATGGCACCAGATTGGATTTGCGAAAGCAGAAGGCTCCGTGGTTTGATAGCCGTCCCGTTCCCATGTAATAGGTGAATATGAAAAAATTAATTATTATTGATATCTCGAATTATATCTTTCGTGCATTCTTTGCCATTCGGCCACTCCATGCCCCGGATGGAACACCAGTAAATGCCGTTTATGGTGTGTTGAGCATGATTCACAACATGATTGTGAAACACAAACCAACCCACATCCTGATTGCAAAAGATACGAAAGAAGGATCTTTTAGAAAGGAAATTTATCCTGAGTATAAGGCGCATCGAACTGAGCCGCCTGACGAGCTAATTCCCCAATTTGCCTTAGTTGATGAACTCATACAGGCTTTGGGAATTCCAGAAATCAAAATGGCCAGATATGAAGCTGATGATGTGATTGGCTCAGTGGCCATCCAGTGGAAAGATTATTTTGAAGAGATCCTGATTGCTTCCGGTGATAAAGACCTCATGCAGTTTGTTGATGGTCCCATCAAAATGCTGGATACCATGAAGGATAAAACTTACGAGCGAGAAGACGTTAAAGATAAAATGGGTGTCTACCCGGAACAGATCGTGGACTATCTCGCTTTGATTGGGGACACCTCGGACAATATTCCTGGGGTGCCAGGCATTGGACCCAAGGGCGCTCAGGGTCTCCTCGAGGATTTTGGAAGCCTTGAAAGTGTCCTTGAAAACGTTGAGGCGATTAAAAACAAAAGATGTCAGACTGCCCTGATGGAGCATAAAGACAAGGCCATCATCTCCAAGGAACTGGCCAAAATCGTAACAGATTTAAAGCTCGCTTTTGATGCTGATAAATCCCAATACCAATTGAGAGTGACTCCAGAGCTTGAAGGATTTTTTGAAAAAGTTGGATTTCGTACATGGCTGGACAAACTGGCCGACTTCAAACCAATAGCACCAACAATCGTTTTGAAGCCTAAAGAAAAAAAGAATCATAAGACTGAAATCTGGACACTCATTGATTTAAAACAAAATATTATTGGTGAGAAATCCATCGGTCTGTGTCATGTGTGTGATGATGAACTTAACCAACTTCAGACATGGAGTGGTGTCGCCATCGCGACTCAAAACAAGTGCGGTTACCTCACTTTGAGTAAAGAAGAGGTTTTCAATTTTATTGAAATCCTGCAGGAATCTCACGCTCTGATTATTTGTTATCAATCTAAGCCGCTGCTTCAGCAAGCCTATATTTCAGGCATCAATCCGACATTTAAATATTTTGATCTGGCTCAGGCCCATTTCATTATCAATCCAGAATACCGTCATGATCTCTCAACCTTAAGTGAAGAATTTTTGGGTCATAAGGTTGAGGAGAGTAAAGGACAGGCAGACTTATTTGGGGGCTTGAATGATGAGGATATCTCCTTAAATGGGCAAAAGGCTCAGGCCATATGGGATTTATTTCCCATCTTAAGGGCAAAAATGCATGAGCTGGACATAGAGCGCGCCTATGATGAGTTAGATATTCCTCTGATAAAAGTCCTTGCAGCCATGGAACTAGAAGGTGTGAACTTGGATGTTCCTTTCTATAAAGAATTAGAAATTGAATTTTCTAAGCAAATTGAAGAAATTGAAGGCGAAGTCATCAAGGTTTCTGGCGATAAAGTTAATCTGCGTTCTCCAAAACAAGTAGGGGAATTGTTATTTGAAAAACTTCAGTTACCGGTAATTAGAAAAACTAAAACAGGGTATTCAACCGACGCTGAAGTCTTAACAGAATTAGTATCACTGAACTTGAGTCCCATTCCGGAGCTTCTTTTGCGCTACAGAGAGGTTGAAAAGCTTCTCAGTACTTACGTGAAAACTCTGCCGGCCATTATTAATCCTAAGTCAGGAAAAATTCATACTCATTTTCAACCCAGTAATGCCGCTACTGGGCGTTTGTCCTCTGATAACCCGAACTTACAAAATATTCCAGTTCGCACAGAGAATGGAAGAAAACTAAGAAGGGGTTTTGTGGCATCCAAGGGAAGAACACTTCTTTCAGCGGATTATTCTCAAGTTGAATTAAGGCTACTGGCGCATTTTTCACAAGATCAATCGATGCTCGAAGCTTTTCATAACGATCTGGATATCCACCGTCAGACGGCTTCAGAAATCTTTGAAGTCCCACTAGATCAGGTCACAAAAGATCAGCGAAACAGTGCCAAGGCGATTAACTTTGGTCTCATGTATGGGCAGACAAGTTTTGGTCTCTCACAAGCTTTGCGGATTTCCCAAGGTGAAGCTAAAAAATATATTACTAACTATTTTAGAAAGTTTCATTCCGTTAAAAGTTACCTTGATGGATTGAAAGAACTAGCAGAAGAAAAAGGTTATGCTGAGACGATGTTTGGCAGACGCCGGGCCCTTCCAGATATCAAATCCACCAATCGGCAAGTTAAGGCCATGGCCGAAAGAGTTGCCATCAATAGTCCTATTCAGGGCACAGCCGCGGACATCATTAAGTTGGCGATGATTAATATTCAGGACCTCATCTTTCAACGTAAAATGAGCTCACGCATGATTCTTCAGGTTCACGATGAACTCATCTTTGATGTGGCCCCGGAAGAATTAGAACTGATGAAAATTCTGGTCACGGAACAAATGGAAGGGGCGGTAAAGTTGAGCATTCCGCTTCGAGTTCATGTGGGCATCGGTAATAACTGGTACGATCTGAAATAAGACTTTAATCCATACAGAGAGTGACGATAAGTCGGTATGTTTAAATTTATTTTAAGCCTTATCGGATTTTGGTCGTTTGCTGCTTTCGGCATTCCTTGTGATTGCGAAGTGAGAGTTCATTCACCTTTAACAGGGTCCCATAGAATGTCACCAGTGGTGATCAAGACCTACGAGTTAGAAGATTTTAGTTCCTTTGCACCCAAAAATATCAAGCAGTGCCAGCAATCCTGCCTGGCCGAATTTCAAAAAGACATGCCGGCCCAAAGATTAAATGCTCTGCTGATCACCTATTCTATGCAGCTCATTGAACAGAAAGTTCTTGGCTTTAACTGCACCGGACTCACAACCTTAAAATATCCAGTCCGAGTCAAAGCGAAACTGGCCCAGACGGCACTTGGCAACGTGGCCGATATTATTCAAGTGATCAACCACGAAGAAGTCTGTTTCTAATTATTTTGCGATGGGGTAACCGTTTTCAATCCACAGGTCCATTCCAGCATCATGAACACAAACTAGATTTGTAAAACCCAATTGATTCAAAGTCTCAAAAGCCGATTTGGCCCGTCCACCACGCTTGCAGTGAATGTAAATGGTGGAGAATTTTTTAAGCTCTTCTGAGCGCTGGCCTAGGACATCGAGGGGAATATTGAGGGCGTGAGGAACGTGAGCCTCGGCGAATTCCTCGGGACGTCTGACGTCTAATATCAATTCGTTAGCTGCTAATTTATCGTGGAGGGCAAAGAAGTCCGTAAGAGTTAAGTGTGTATTTGACATGTTCAGTCTCCTAAAAGGTTTTACCTAACATTTCATATCAAAAATACCGATAAAGTCCAAGGAGATTAAGACTGATGGTCTATACGCTTTTCCTTGTTATTGCAGTTCTATACAACATGAAAAAGTTTTCTAAAGAGAGAACTGTCTTTCTTGATTCACTCATCAAAGCAACAAATACTCAGCACCGTGAAATGATTCTTAGTCATACTTTTCATATTTTTATTTTCGAAGCGTTCTTAGGTTTTATTGTCTCCCATCTGATTTCTGAAGGGGCTTTTGTTATAGGTCTTTTGGGTCTGGGTGGTATCTATGTTGTTCTCTTGGGCTTTGGGCTTTTTCTTTATCAATATTTTTTAAAATTTATTGAGAAATCAACTGGGCTTAATCTCCGGCAATCATTTAATCAGCATATTATTAAAGAATTACGTGTGAGTTTTGCACTTATTCTTCTACCAATATTGCTATATTCGGTCCTCAACTGGACATTCCAGAATGAAAATCCGAATGAAGCTAGTGGGACGAGTTTCTGGCTTCTGGAAATTTTAACTAATATTATCTTTGTGTCCGTATTAACTATATCTTGCACAGTGATTATTATGCTGAGACTTTTGCCCAACCGCGAAGTCACAGAGCCCGAATATCTTGAATTGATCAATCACCGCTTAAACCAAATAGGAATGCCTAATCTAAGGGTTAAATGGATTGAAACAGATATCAAAAACGCTTTTGTTGTTGGGATTAAGTTACTTCGTTTTTCAAATCAGACGATGTTTATCGGCAGAAACCTTCGAACCATGTTAACCATGGAAGAGTTTGATGCTGTGATCGCCCACGAACTTTCCCACTTGGCCAACAGGCATATCCACAAACGTGTTATTGAACTTCTGAAAAACTTCATCTCCGCTCTCATGGGCGCTGGTCTCCTCATGCTATTTACCCTGAGCTTTTTTCACCTCTACTTTGGTGAGGACATGGGCCTCTATGAAAAACCAGTTGCAATCGTTTGTGTGATGATGTGTATGAGCTGGCTTTTTTTTAATTATTCTCTATTTTTTGATACAATACGATCCCATGAATATGAAGCTGATGCTTTCGCTGTTATTAACTTAGGGGCGAGTTTCTCTGCCCTTAAGTCTGCCCTTGTAAAATTAACTGAAACTGAAGAGATGCCTGAATACCTGAAATCAAAAACAAAACAGCAAAAAAAGAGAAGTCGGTTCTCGAAGATTTTCAGCACTCACCCGGAATTATCCGAACGTATAAGTTCTTTGGAACATAAAATAGAAATGGGGCTTCCCTTCAACTATTACCTCTCAACACCTCAGAAAATTCGCTCCTCCCTTAGGTTTTGCATGCAGTGGAAGGTTTCTGTTCCAATGGCCTTTGGGTTTGTCCTTTTTTCTATTTGGACGACTCTTGCCATCAGAGACGGTGGGCGCCTGGTGAGTTTTATTAACGAGCAAAGTCCTCAAGCGGTATTAGAGAATGATTTTATTGCTAAAAATATTAATTCAAAGCCTTTCCTGATTGGGAAGAGTCTTATGTATTACATTGTGCAAAGACAAGATCCGGGCTTGATTGATTTTTATATTGATAAAGGTGCTGACCCAGGAAGAACACTGATCTATTTATCTGAGACGAAAAACTTTGATTTGTTTCGAGGCTATTATCCTACGCTGGCGCAGAATCTCTCCCATGATGAGTACTACTTGATTCTATTGAAGAGTGCAGACGTTAATTTTACTGAAGGCTACCGCTACCTGGTGAATTCATCGAGATTTGATTCACTTAATCCTGACTATAAAGCCGAGCTGGCAAGAAACCACAAGCCAACGACAGACAGACGTCCAGCATCTACTCCTAAATAAAGTTTTAAAAAAAAGAAAAAAAGGGAGTTTTATTTCCAGTCTACGATATAGGCGGAATCTATTTTCATGCCGGTGCCGGTTGGATTTGTCAGTTGTGCTTTGACCGAAGAACCTTTATCCATAGGGAAAACCATACTTTCAAGATCTCTGGTATTTGAAATAATTACTAAGCCACTGCTTGATTCACATTTCTCAAAGGCCAGCTCTTTTACACTTGTCGAAGATCGGTACGAACAACTGAATTCATAATCACCATTGCTAAACAAGTTGTAGTAGATCTTAACTTTCTTGCCAGTGGCATTGCCTTCTTGGGCGACTAGATTACTCGGGAGTTTAAACCAAGCACTCTCTTGAAGTTCATAAGTTTTAATAGGGGAGAGTGTTTCATTGATTTGAAGAGTCAGCGCTGAGGGCAATTCTTGTTCTTGTCCTTGCGTGCTGCCGCCGATGGTTTCTGGGTCGTTGATCTTTTTCCCGCAACTGAAGGCCAACGCCAAACTCATTAGGGGACAAAGTCTTTTTTTAAGTATCGAGAGCATCATTCCCATCCTTGAGACATGCCTAGTTAAAGTGTATCGTGAATACAGATCGGTCGTTTCTAAGGTGAACTTTAAGATTTCAAGCTACTGATTTTGTTAGTTGGTGAGGAATTTTTTGCGGTATGGCCCATGGAGTTAAAAGGGTGCTAGGGGCAGTGGTAAATCGGGTACTTCTGCTATGACTCGAACCTCAGAAGTCGGGATTTATTTTTTGGTAAACCTTGACACTCGCGACTCAGACATTACATTGTGAGTGCAAAAAACAAGTTCACTTATTGCGTAGCATGATTTTTATACCCTCAGGAGGATCTATGACCGTTAAACCACTTCAAGACCGAGTTCTTATTAAAAGAGTCCAGGAAGAAACTAAAACTGCTGGCGGGATCATCATCCCTGATAACCACAAAGAAAAACCAGCTCAAGGTGAAGTTATTGCTGTTGGTAGCGGTTACCGTTTACAAGACGGTTCTGTGAAAGCTCTTGATGTTAAAAAAGGTGATAAAGTTCTTTTCGGAAAATATTCTGGAACAGAAGTCAAAGTTGGAGCTGATAGTTTGCTCATCATGAAAGAAGACGAAATCCTCGGGATTCTTCAATAACTTAAATCATTCATTCCTTAAAGGGAGATAAATATGTCAGCTAAAGAATTAAAATACTCAGAATCAGCAAGAAACTCAATCCTTGCTGGTGTAAACGCACTTGCAAACGCAGTTAAAGTAACTCTAGGTCCTAAAGGCCGTAACGTAGTTATCCAAAAATCTTTCGGCGCTCCAGCAATCACTAAAGATGGTGTTTCTGTGGCTAAAGAAATTGAACTTGAAAATGCTTTCGAGAACATGGGCGCTCAACTTGTAAAAGAAGTTGCTCAGAAAACTAATGAAGATGCTGGTGACGGTACAACAACTGCAACAGTTCTTGCTCAAGCTATCTACCGTGAAGGTGTTAAGCTTGTAGCAGCAGGACACAACCCAATGGACCTTAAGCGTGGTGTTGATCTTGCTACTGCTAAAATCGTAGAAAAATTGAAAGCTATGTCTAAGAAAATTGATACTGCAGAAGAAATTGCTTCTGTTGGTTCAATCTCTGCTAACAACGATATGGAAATCGGAAAACTTATTTCTGAAGCTATGTCTAAAGTTGGTAAAGAAGGCGTAATCACAATTGAAGAGTCAAAAACTGCTGAAACTTCACTTGATGTTGTTGAAGGTATGCAATTTGATCGCGGTTATGTTTCTCCATACTTCGTAACTAACCCTGAGAAAATGGAAGCAACTTTCGAAAATCCATTCATCCTTATCACTGACAAGAAAATCTCTTCAATGAAAGAGCTTCTTCCTACACTTGAAAAAGTTGTTCAGACTGGTAAACCTCTTGTCATCATTGCAGAAGACATTGAAGGTGAAGCTCTTACAACTTTGGTTGTAAACAAACTTCGCGGAACTTTGAACGTTGCTGCTGTTAAAGCTCCTGGTTTCGGTGACCGTCGTAAAGAAATGTTGAAAGACATTGCAACTCTTACTGGTGGAACAGTTATCTCTGAAGAGCTAGGAATGAGCCTTGATACAACTCTTCTTACAGATCTTGGTACTTGTAAAAAAATCAATATCGATAAAGAAATCACAGTAATCGTAGACGGAGCAGGTAAAAAAGCTGACGTTGATGCACGCGTAGCTGCTATTCGTGGTCAGATTGCTGAAACAACTTCAGATTACGATAAAGAAAAACTTCAAGAGCGTCTGGCAAAACTTGCTGGCGGTGTTGCAGTAATTAAAGTTGGAGCTCCAACTGAATCTGCAATGAAAGAAAAGAAAGACAGAGTTGAAGATGCATTAAATGCAACTCGCGCTGCTGTTGAAGAAGGTATCATCGTTGGTGGTGGTGCAGCTCTTCTTCACGCATCTTTGGTTCTTGAAGGCCTTAAAGGTGAAAACGATGAGCAAACTGCGGGGATTAAAATCATCCGTCGTGCTATCGAAGAGCCTATTCGTCAGATCGTTTTCAACGCTGGTATCGATGGTGCCGTAGTTGTTAATAAAGTTCTTGAAAGCAAAAATGTTAACTTTGGTTACAATGCTCGTGATGACAGATACGAAGACTTAGTTAAGGCCGGAATCATCGACCCTACTAAAGTATGTCGTTCTGCGCTTCAGAACGCAGCATCTGTTGCAGGTCTTATGCTCACAACTGAAACTATGATCGCTGATCTTCCTAAAAAAGATGACGGCCATGGCGCTGGTGCTGGCATGGGCGGCATGGGTGGAATGGGCGGCATGGGCGGCATGATGTAATTTTTGCCTATCGCAAATATGACTCCAAAGGGCACCCTAGTGGTGCCCTTTTTTTTTGCCTTCGGATCTCAACAAGTTACCTTTTGTCCCTGACAACTCCAGTCTTTTAGTAAATAGGCCAATTTAGCCACACATAGACTTTGGCACAAACCGTGCAATCATATCAATCATGGAAGACGGGTATGGATGCCCGACTTGCAATGCCAAGGAGACAGGCATGCCTTTATTAATAGCAGCATTATTAATGACCTCCTTTTCTTTTGCCACAATGACTGTGGGAAAAGTGGATTGCCCAGTGCAATTTGAGGGGAGAGTTGAAGACTTCATTAAGGGCGTCGGCACAAGCAGTGCATTCGCCACTCAAACTGTTGTCTTTAAAACTCTCTCGGCTTTGAAGGGTGAAGTTGGTGATCAGGTTGCAGTTGAAGTGTTAGAGCATGGGCCATTTGAGCTTGAGCGCGGTGAAGATTACCACGTGCAACTTAGAGAAGGTCGCGTCTGTTGGATAGAAAAAATATAAACGCCTTTGTCTTTCAGGATGAAAAACTATGTGGCTTAAATGGATTGTTCTATTTTCACTGACGTCATCTGCTTGGGCTTTTCGCTTAACCTCTGATTTTACAAATGGATTTTACTGGTCCACGCTTCCTATCAATATCACTGTCATAGAAAATGATCCGGCCCGAAAGTCGATGATGGAAGATTTGGCCCAAGCTGTAATTGATGAATGGCAAACGAGCTCCGGGTTATCTCTTTGGGACTACACAGGATCAGGAACTAAAAATATCATTCGCTGGTCGACTAACTTTGCCGCCGAGACCCGTATGGATCCAGAGTCTACTCTCGCTGTTGCCATCCGTTATACCTCGGGCCCTTATTTTGCCCGAACAGAAATCGTGATTAATGGCGGGCATTCACTCAATCAAAACCAAGCGCATTTAAGAACGACTCTTACTCACGAACTTGGCCACACAATGGGGCTAGATCACTCTGACGTGTGGCAAGCAGTGATGGCACCAACTCTTCAGACTATGTACATGGGTCTTCATAGGGATGATGTCGAGGGTGTACAGGCAGCGCACGCAGAAATGGAACATCGCCAGGTCACCGGGTATGTTTCCCCATTATCCTACGAAACTGAGGAAACTCAGAACCAGCCACTGAGCTGTGGAACGGTTGGCCCGGTCACGGTGACTTCCGGAGTAAATGTGAATAGCTTTTTGTCACTCGCTGGCGGAATCCTGATCAGTTTTATCAGGAACATCGTAAAGTGGTTCAAGTCACGCATGTAAACTCCGATCAGGAGTTATGAAAAATGTTGAAGCAACCTCACCCTTTATTTTTTACCTCTCACTTGAAGATTCACTTCCAAAGTCTTTTTATACTTTTGATAAACATCTTAAGGAACTAGGTTTTATCCTGGTCCCGGTGAAAATCGATCAGCTTCAGATGCTGGTGGCTTCAAGCGAACAAGAACAAGTGATCGTTCTTTGCTCAGTTACAAATGTGCGAGAATATAAACTCTACAACGAAAAAGTTCGTGGTTTTTTGAAATATATTTTGAAATCCAAACGACTAACGTTCATGCATTGTTCAAGTTTTTCTAAGTTAAATGACCAAAGATATTTTCTCATCCAGAAAAATTATTACTTCTTAAGATATCCATTGAACGCAAAACAACTTTCTTACAAAATCAGCAAGTATCATTCTCTGAAAAAAGAGCAGCATACAGTCTGGCCAGGTGGAAGAAGAGCGACTCTTGGGACAGGGACCGTATGAAAAGTCGCAATGATGAGATGACTCAAAGAGTGTTGATGCTGCTTAAAATTGATGCCAATAATCTTTTTAACAGGATCAAAAGTCGTAAATCTGAGTACCTTGAGATTTTTGCCCTCAGAAGAACTCGAGAGCATTTTCCTATGATTTTCGATAATCGCTATGAAGATACGTCACTGGAAAATCTCGTTAGCTGCAGTACCGAATTGATTACAACGCTGGACCAGTTCTATACACCAGTGGAAGAAATGAAATGGTATCTTTTTAAGACTGAAGATATGCCAAATACAGTGGAAGATTTTATCGATAGAAAAATTCGAAAAATGGAAAGGCTACTGGCCACACTCAATCTCTATCTTGATGCAGAACTGGGCATTCAAAATGATGAGCCAACCACGATTGATCAACCATTATTTATCGATCAGGCCGAGCCGGTTGAGAATCTCTTTTCAACAGAACTCGAAGATGATAATTCTCAAGATACATGAAAATATTATTTATTCTTTTGTTTACCCTCACCGCTCATGCCAGAGATCCAATTTCTGGTAGTCGCTTCCAGCAACTCTCTGGTGTAAAGGTTTCACAAGATACCAAAACCCAGTGGGATCAACAGTATTCCCGACCAACATTCATCTTTGGTAAATCTCCGGCCGAGTTTCTCGCAGAAAATTATCAATATATCCCTTTTGAAGGGACTGTTTTAGATATGGGAATGGGGGAAGGCAGAAATGCTGTGTTCCTCGCACAAAAAGGCTACAAGGTGACCGGCGTGGACCTGAGTTCCGTGGCGGTTAAAAAGTCATATCTTTTAGCACAGGAATTCGGAGTTAAGATCAAGGGCGTAGTGGCTTCCTTGAAGGATTATAAAATCACCCCGGGAACATTTGACGCAATCATCTGTTTCTACTGGGTGGACCGCTCGATGGTGGAGAAAATCAAAACCTGGCTAAAACCAGGAGGAGTTTTGATTTATGAAGCTTTTACTACGCGGGAGCGAGACCGTGATCCGGGTAAACGTGCCGACCCCTTGAACGATAACTACCTTCGAGAGCAAGAACTTGTGAAACTCTTTCCTGGCATGCGGATATTGAAGTATCAGGAGCCTCTTCACGAGAAAGAGTTTCGCTCAAGTATTATTCTTATGAAAGAGTAATAGATCTTCCAAAAAAATCTCTCCGTGGCATAATAAAAGATATGCCTAACCTCTTAATAATCTTCATGATTCTCTTCACCGTCAATTCTGGTTGGTCTCAATCCAATGAAAAGAAAAACGATGAAGACGCTACCGTTTTTTCTGGTCGTATCTCTCGTTTGAATCCGGCGGCAAAACTCGCACGCATCAGAACAGATTTTGCTAATATCAAGTTTCTTAACCGAAAAGATCGCTTGGATTTTTGGAATGAAACTTATCCGGATCGTAGATGTGTGGCATTAGTCGAAGGCCGCACCAATGATTATTTGCTACTTAGAATTCCTCAATACGATACGTGTATTTTAAAAGTTCATTTTTCAAGTGGTACATATTTGCATTTTGAAAGTCCAGATCTGGAGCAGACTGTAAAAGTGGCCAAGGAATTGGTTGAAATTCTCCTTAAGAAAAGACTCGCCATGAATGCCAAGAAGACAAGACATCAGCGGGAGCTTGATGGATATGTCGAAAAAGTAGATGTCGTTAATAAGCGCTACGAAATATTGAGGCAAAAGCTTGAGATTGAATGGCAAAAAGAGCTTGCCGCAATTGAAGAAGACAAGTCTGTCTCTTTCACGGAATTTAAAAACTCTGAGGCAAGGGTAAATGAAATCGATACCAAAATTGAAACGTACAGAGTGGAAGACCATAATCTTAAACTAGATCGTTGGTCTCTTGATCCTGCGCTTTATATAAGAAAATAATTCAAGGAGTTCATATGTTCTCAACAAGCAGGAAGCTTGTTCTTTTTATTTTAATTCTTGGTCTGGCAGCGTGCCAGGGGAAGAGTAAAAAATCCGGCAACACCATTTATATGAACATCGGTGGGGAACCAACAACCCTGAGCCCTCTCTCTTCTGTTGATGGCTATACACCTGCCGTGCACAGTTATATTTTTGAAGGTTTATTAGACCGAGATCTGGATACTTTTGAGTGGAAGCCGGGACTGGCCACAGAATGGAAAATTTCCGCTGATAAGCGCGCCTTTGATTTTAAACTGCGCGAAGGAGTTAAATTTCACGACGGCACCGAATTTACGGCAGAAGATGTTAAGTTTTCTTTTGACGTAATTTTTACAGATGATTATAAAGCTGTTCAGGCCCGCTCATACTACGAAGCGATTAAAGAAGTGCAGATCATTGATAAATATAATGTAAGATTTGTGCTCAAAGACGATTATTTTCAAAACTTCGAATACTGCGCTGGTTTAACGATCCTACCCAAGCACTTTTATACCAATCCCGAAAATAAAAAAGATTTTGGAAAAAAGCTAAGTGGAACTGGTCCTTACATGTTCACCAAGTATGACAAAGGTCAGAAGATTATTCTGGTTAAAAATCCAAACTGGTGGGGAAATACTGCTGAGACTGAGAAAGGTGCCCATACGATTCCTAAAGTCGTTCTGCGATTTTCCGGTGAGGAAAATGTATCTTTGGAACTTCTTAAAAAGGGCGATATCGATTTCCTGGGTTTAAGACCAGATGGTTTTGTTAAAAAAACGGTCGGTAAAATATGGGAAGAGAAAATTGTAAAAGTAAAAACGGAAAACAAAACGCCAAAAGGTTACAACTTTATTGGCTTCAATTTTAAGCATCCTGTCTTAAAAGATGTTCAGGTTCGTAAGGCCCTAAGCATGCTATTTAACCGTCCTCTTATGCAAGATAAGTTTGAATATAATCTATCTGATTCTGCAAGTGGACCAATCTACGTTCAGTCAGATTATGCTAATCATAGCGTGAAGCCAGTTACGTACGATCCTCAAGCTGCTCTGAAAATTCTAAAAGATGCTGGATGGAACGATACAGATAAAAATGGAGTCTTGGATAAAGTTATTGGCGGAAAGAAAACAAATCTTTCTTTCACTATTTTAGAGCCTACGCAAGAAATGATGAAGTATTTAACTGTCTTTAAAGAAGATGCCTCCAAGTCTGGCGTTGAAATTAATATCAAAAACGTTGAATGGAACTCATTTATTAAACTTCTTGATGAGAGAAACTTTGATGCTGTACGCCTGGCATGGGGAGGCGGAGGCGTTGATATAGACTTAAAACAAGTTTGGCATAGTTCTTCTATAAGTGGTGGCGGCTCAAACTTCATTGGTTATTCCAACAAAGAAGTAGACCGTATTATTGATCAATACCGAAAGATCTATGAAAAAGAAGCACGGATTCCACTGCTAAGAAAAGCTCATGAGATCATCGCTTCTGAGTACCCGTATATCTTCTTTTTTAATAATAAATACACTCTCTATGGACATACCAAGAGAATTAATAAACCCAAGGATACGTTTCAGTACGGTTTGGGCCAGCAATTTTGGACTATAAAATAGCATGCTGAAATATTTTCTTCACCGATTGGCCATCCTTCTACCCACCCTGATTGGGGTGACGATTGTCGTCTTTGCGATTATTAATATGGCCCCAGGTGGACCAATCGAGCAAAGAATTCAACAAATGCGTTTTGGTGGGGGAGATGGAAGTAGTTCCATGACTAAGTCATCGAATCGAGGTTCTGAGCAGGGCGTATCAAATGAAATTATGGAAGCTCTGAAGAAACAATATGGTTTTGATAAACCGGTCCATGAACGGTATTTTTTATGGCTAAAAAATATTGCGACTTTGAATTTTGGCGAAAGTTATACTTATGAAGAGCCAGTTCTTGATGTGATTGTCAGTAAGTTTCCTGTTTCACTGCAGTTTGGAATTATCTCACTTCTTTTGAGTTATCTTATTTCCATACCTCTGGGGATTTTGAAGGCGATCAGGCATGGTAGCTTCTTTGACGTTTCTTCCAGTTTTGTTCTTTTTGTTTTTTATTCTATCCCGTCCTTCATGCTGGCGATTCTTTTGATTGTGGTTTTCTCGGGTGGAAGTTTTTTTGAGATTTTTCCCATCGGCGGAATTCAGTCCGAAATGTTTGATGAGTTAAGTTCTTGGGAGCAATTCGTTGATAGAGTTCATCACTTCACTCTGCCACTTATCTGTTACACCATTGGATCTTTTACCAGTTTAACGATTCTCATGAAGAACTCTTTGATTGAAGAAATCAAAAAAGACTACATCCGAACTGCCCGCGCAAAAGGCGTAAGTGAGAAAGTAGTCTATATGAAACACGCCCTTCGAAATGCGCTAATCCCAATTGTTACAGGGCTTGGAGGCTTTCTTTCAGTTTTCTTTGCTGGATCTCTTTTGCTTGAAACTATTTTTCAAATCGATGGGATAGGTCTCCTGAGTTATAAGAGTATTTTATCCCGCGATTATAATGTGATTATGGGTCTGGTCTTTATCCAAAGTGCTCTCTTCCTTTTAGGAAACGTCATTTCAGATTTTGCCTATGTACTAGTTGATCCAAGGATTGATTTTACATGATAGAAAAATTTATAAGTAATGATGATACTTTAAAAAAATGGCGAAGATTCAAGTCTCGCAAACTCGCAGTTATTTCATGCTGGCTAATTGGTATTGCCTGTTTTTTAAGTTTTACCGCTGAATTTTGGGCAAACAGCCGGCCCCTATTTCTCAAGTTCGACAATACATACTACTTTCCTGTTTTTAAAGAATACCATCCTTCTAATTTTGGTGATGAGAGCAGTCTTGTGACAAATTACCGCGAAATTGAAATGGACGAAGATAAAGGTGATTTCGCCATATGGCCTATTGTGAGTTGGAATCCATACGAATCAAATAAAGAGGTTGAAGCTTATCCGTCAGAACCCACTTCTGAGAATTGGATGGGAACCGATGATCGAGGTAGAGACATTCTAACTCGTCTTTTGTATGGGCTTAGGTATTCCATTAGCTTTGCATTTTTAGTTTGGGTTATTACTTTCATCACTGGAACCATTATCGGTGGTTTAATGGGTTATTTTGGTGGTCGCCTTGATTTCTGGGGACAGCGAATAGTTGAAGTTCTCTCCACAGTTCCACAATTTTTTCTCCTGATCATTATCATTTCCATATTCAAGCCAACCTTGGTGTTGCTTGTATTTCTCTCAAGCCTTTTTGGTTGGATCAGCATCAGTTATTACGTGCGCGGAGAGTATCTGAAGAATCGTAAAAAAGAATTCATCGAGGCAGCCCGCGCCTTAGGTGCTGGCCACGCGAGAATTTTCTTCAAGCACTTACTCCCGAATTCATTGTCTCCCATTATTACTTTTTCGCCTTTCGTGATCGCTGGAAATATTACCTCACTGGCAAGTTTGGACTACCTTGGTTTTGGTCTTACTCCCCCGACGCCTAGTTGGGGAGAGCTCCTGAACCAGGCGCAAAAGCACTTTACTGAGGGATGGTGGCTTGCCATATATCCATCACTTGCGCTGTTCTTGACTCTCACTATGCTCTCGCTCATTGGTGAGGGAGTGAGGGATGCTATGGATCCTAAAGATTAACCGAGCATTTCCGATAAGAAGGCTATGGTATTCAGATGCCTTTTTATTTTTCTATTTCTTGGCTCTTTGCCGTCAATGGCGCAGGTCACGGCCGAGTGTGAAGCCGCGCTAAAATCATTATTCGCTTCAAGTGTATCCAAGGAACAAGCTTCAGATTTTTTGAAAGTCCAAGGTGATATCACCTTACACCGAATGGCCTGGGCGTATTTAAAGGTCCAGAAATCTGATCAGAGCGCTAAATTAGAAAACGTTGAAAGAACGATTCTGACACTTCTGGATGAAAAATATACCTCCCCTGATCCGAAATTTATTAAGGCCAGAGAAGCCTTTGAATCTCAGCCACTCAGTCGCACGACCTTGGCCGATATTGGTCCCTACTTGAAAGACGTGCTCTCGCAAGAATTTGGACCAGAGTCTCAAGCCTTTATTTTAAATGCCTCTGACTTAAAACTTCTCCACGCCCTTTCAAAATATGAAAAACAATCTGCCGTGAATGGGAAATTCAATTCCCGCATGCTCGCCCGCAAGTCACCGGAAGGCATGTTGAACTTTATAAAACTTATTAACTCTTCTTATAAAACTGATACTTCTGAAAATGAAAATGCCCTGAATGTAGAACTTAAACTTCAAGGTCTAGAAAAAACCATTGGCCACCTTCAGAAGAAGATTAACGACTTCATAAAGGATTTAAACGTACCGAGTCAGTGCAAAGAAACAGAAGTCTGCAGTGATGAAGATAAAAAGATGATCGGTTTTTTTGAGAATAGTGACCAAATTCAAAATATGTTCTGGGACAGTCTTGCTGACAAGTTAGAAACTGACGATATGCTCTTAAACAATCTAACCTATGGAGAGATTTGGCTGCGAACAGGGCCTTCCTCGGCCTTGATCAAACAAAGTCCAACGAATCCAAAGAAAGTGACTACAACTGTTGTTGCGAGCAAAACCAAAGTCACCCATACTTCACCTGTAAAAGAATTCTATGCAACGAGTACTGGCTACTATGTTGAAGACCCTATTGCCATTATTGTCAAAGATGATCCAAAGAGAAATTCCAATGCCTGGAAGGGGTTCGATCCAGTTTTCTTGGGGAAAATGTCTGATGCAATTATAAACGACGACATGGTTTTTGAAATCGATGGGAAACTCTATAGTCGCAAGACTGGTAGAGTTCTATCAATCGAGGCAGCCCTTAAACTTTTACCTCCTAAGAAGTCTGCTGAGTCAGCACTTTTATTAAAATCCAAAGATCCAAAATTTATCTCCAAGCAACTCGCTTCCATTTTAAATGGGGACCAAACATTTATTTATGGCACTGGTCTTTATGGGGCCAATGGAAAAGTCCTGAATCCAGAGCTGGTTATTGCTCAGGAAATGTCAAAAAAGACGGGTGGGAAATTTGAAGCCTCTCGGTATTCGGGAATGGAACGGGGGTATCTGATAGCCCGCGCAGATGGGTTGAAAAATAACAAACCTCATTTTATGTATAAAAACCAGGTCCATGATTCTTTCACCGGAAGAAATTTAACTTCTCCATTTAGAAGCACAGCTTCCATTGAAGATGTAAAAATCAATAAACAAAAACGGATTCAGTACCAAAGTTTGTCAGACAAAGAGACCATTATTAATTTTCATTTGGATAATCCGAGAAAAGATGGATGTCAGCACTATGCAATCGTAGATAAGAAAAAGGCTGAAATCTCCGTTTACAATCTTTCCGGCACAAAAGTGTTTAATAAAGAAGTCTTGATTGGGGTGAAAGCCTCTGATGAAAAGACTAAATGGACTGAGTATAATGATAGAAAGCATCAAGGTAATTACACTACTGGTGCCGGATCCTTTACTATTGCTCAACCCAAGAAAGGGGATTATTACAGCAAAAACTTTAGTAATAATATTCTTCAAATTGAGGGTCAGCTAGTTTTTGCCATTCATCAGGTTCCAAATGATCTTGGGAAAAGATATCAGTCTTTTGGAACCGGAAACCCGCTGCACAGAAGGGTTTCTCAGGGCTGCGTGAATATGAAACAAACAGATTTTCAAGAGTTGTCTAAATGGATGAAGCCGTCTTGCCAAGTATATGTTTTGCCGGAAGAAAAAAATAATAAGTTCACTGTTAAAGATGGGAAATTAGAATTCGTTTCAACCACAGCAGTGACCAATAGTAATAATTATAATTATTCAAAAAATGGTCCAAGTTATAAACCTATCAACATCATCATTAATGCTCCCGTAGCCAAGACCAAAGATTCGGTTCCTTTTGTGAAGGCCCTTGAGGACGAAAAATCAAAACTCATGAAGCTCTTTAATTTAAATAATGATGATTATAATGATTTGGCCTCTATTGCTTTTGGGATCATGGGCAATGAATCCAATTTTGGTACCAGTAAAAAATATTGGATTAAAGAGCATGATCAGGGTGACGTGATCCTGGCCAAAGCGGCCAAGCGCTTATTTAGTGGTAAGAATCCCTTTGATAAATCAGTTCTAAATACTTCCCGTGGTTTTACTCAGATTAAGGATTTGCCAGATGGGGCGTGGAGAAAGGCCTATCCAGGAATTAATAAAGAAACTTTGGGTGATCCAAAAAATTCTGCCGTCTCAACCATTGCTTACCTGGTTGGCGCCACCAAAATTCTGAAAAGTATTGCCGCTGAAAACGCTAAAGACCCCCGGAAAGTGAGGATAACTAAGGAAAACCTGGTGGATTATCTGGGGTATATCTATCAAGGCCGCAAAGGGGCCTTAAAGTCCGCTGATGATCCGGCCAACGCCGATTTTAATACCTATGTTCAAAAACTTCGTAAAAATATGAGTTATATTGAGATAGCCCAAAAAATTGAATAGTCCTTCCATCAATGTTATATACCTCTGATCGAGGAAAATTATGAAAGACACCGCCCTAAGAATTGCTGATTTTAAAGACTCTATCTTTGGAGTTATTTCTCGCCTGGCCCGTGAACACAATGCTGTGAATTTAGGTCAAGGTTTTCCTGATTTTGACGGACCTAATTGGTTAAAAGATATTGCTTATAAAAAGATGCAGGAAGGTCATAATCAGTATGCCCCTTTTCCAGGTACTCCCAATCTGCGCCAAGAAATTTCAAACTATTATAAAAAATTCTACTCTCTCAATTACCATCCAGATTCTGAAATCACCGTAACTGTAGGTGCTACTGAAGCTATTTATCTCGTCATCATGGGGCTGATTAATCCTGGTGATGAAGTGGTTGTTTTAGAACCCTTCTATGATTCTTATGTTGCCTCTATTAAAATGGCCGGTGGTATTGCTGTTCCTGTTACTATGCACGCCCCAGATTTTACTATCGACCAAAAAGAGCTTGAAGCTGCGGTTTCTCCTCGAACAAAACTTTTAATTCTCAATAATCCTCATAACCCAACCGGAAAGGTTTGGACCAAAGAGGAGCTTGTTGCAGTTTCGAATGTGGCGATCAAAAATGATCTCTACCTTCTTTCTGATGAAGTTTATGAATTTCTCGTTTTTGACGGTGCCAAACATCTCCCTACAGCAACTCTGGAAGGAATGATGGATAGAACGATTACCGTATCAAGTGCGGGAAAAACGTTTGGTTTAACTGGGTGGAAGATTGGTTGGATCTGCGCCAATCAAAAAGTAACGAATGCTTGTCGTTTGGTTCACCAGTATGTGACTTTTTCTGTTTCAACTCCTATGCAGGAAGCTGTCGCTGAAGGTCTTAAACAGTTGCCTGATTATTTACCGGGTTTTGTTTCCCTTTATAAAGAGAAACGTGATTGGTTTTATAAGGAAATGAAGCTTCTTGGTTTTGATTTCCCGATACCCAAGGGTACATACTTCATGATGGTTCCCCTTTTGAAGCATACTAATCTTAAAGATGTCGACTATGCATTGAAGCTCATTACTGAGAAAAAGGTCGCCACAGTTCCTCCTTCAGCATTTTATTTAAAATCTGCCGAAGGAGAAAAGTATTTAAGATTTTGTTTTGCGAAGAAGGAAGAAACTTTAAAAAGCGCCATTGAGAATTTAAAGGGCCTTTAGTTTTACTTTTACAGTTAGAGTCTTACCACCTCGGCGATATTTCACGTCCACGAAGTCGCCGATGTGTTTTTGTTCAATGACCTGGTAAATATCATCCAGGTTATTAACTTCTTTCCCGTCCACGCTGACAATGATGTCCCCAATATAAATTCTTCCATATTGGTCCTGAGTCATTCCTTTAAGTCCGGCCTCAGCGGCGCCGCCTTTCTCATCAATGTAGGAAATGATTAATCCCTTCGAGCTTTGGATCATTCTCTGCTCCATAGAATCAGGCACAATTCCAATCCCTAAACCTGGACGAATAATTTTTCCATGCTTGATTAGCTGGGGGACGATTATTTTGATCGTATCCACAGGTACAGCAAATCCCAGACCTGCGCTGGAGCCACTGGTTGAGAAAATGACTGTGTTCATTCCAATTAAATTTGAAGATGAGTTAAGCAGCGGCCCCCCAGAGTTTCCCATGTTAATGGCAGCATCTGTTTGAATCATGTCGTTGATTTTTACTCCGCCGATCCCGTCAATTTTTCTTCCAAGGGCAGATACCACTCCTGTTGTCAGAGTGTAATCAAGCCCAAAAGGAGAACCGATGGCAAAAGAATACTGACCAACCTGCAGATCGCTGGAAGAGCCGACAGGTATAGGTATTAATTTGGCCGGTTTTTCTTCAAGTTTGAGAACCGCAATGTCTTTTTCGGGAGCAGTGCCGACAATCTTTGCTTTGTATTGTTTAGGGTCATTATGGAAGGTCACAACGAATGTTGACCCACCTTGAACCACGTGAAAATTTGTGACGATGTGGCCCTGGTCATCCCAGACGAAGCCCGAACCAGCACCCTGAGGCACCTCCACCTCACCGTAGAAGAAGTTTCTCGCCAGAATTATGTTGGATACGTTCACCGTCGAAGGAACAACCTTGCGGTAAATTTCAATAGTCTTAGTCTCAACTGGAAGAAGATTGGCCGAGAAACCTGAAATAGAAGCTGTAATCAAGAAAAACAACACCAGGGACTTCATGATAACTCCTTTCTTTGACTCTATTTAGCGAGGTCAGTATAATATTTTTACTCAAATCACCCAAGAGGAATCAAAATGACGACCGTCAGCAATCCGCCGGAAATTAAATACTTTAATCGTATGACCGGTAAGAATGAAATTGAGAAGGTGTATGGGGACTCATTCATTAAGTTTTTATACTGCTCCGTAGCAGGAAAGAAGATAGGAAGCGCCTTTACCAATAAGTTTTTTAGTAAGGCCTATGGTGCCTTTCAGGATCTTCCTTCTAGTCACAGGAAGGTTAAACCCTTCATTGAAAAGTTCAATATTCCTATTCAGGATTATGAGCCTGGTTCAAGACCTTCGCTAGATTCAAGTGATTCTTACCGCTCATTTAATGAATTTTTTATTCGCAAATTTAAACTAGGGAAGCGCTCATTTGTTTCAGAATCTAATCGTATGGCGGCGTTTGCTGAGGCCCGCTACGTAGGTTTTGATTCTATCGATGAGAAAAGTGTCTACCCAGTTAAGGGCCAGTACCTTCTTGCGAAGGACCTAATTGCTAACGATCAAATTGCTAAGATTTTTGAGGGTGGCCCGCTTTTGATTGCTCGTCTGTGCCCTGTTGATTATCACCGCTACCACTACCCTGATAATGGAAAAGTAATCGAGCATTACCCAGTTGCCGGTGCATTTGATTCCGTTAATCCGCTGGCCTTGAAATATAAAAATCAAATTTTCATCCAGAATGAAAGACACGTTTCAATACTCCAGACCGAAAATTTTGGACGACTGGCCTATATTGAGGTCGGCGCTATTTGTGTTGGTAAAATTGTCCAAACACATCGCTGGAATAAACCTTTCATGCGCGGTGAAGAGAAGGGCTATTTTCTCTTCGGTGGATCGACTGTGATCCTCATTGGTGAAAAAGGTGCCTGGAAACCTTCTGGTGACATCACAATGAACACTAAGAATGGAATTGAGACCTATTTACATCTTGGTCAAGAAGTCGCTGTTAAAGCCTAATTTTGCATATAATGGGATAATGATCTGTTGGGTAAAGGCCGTTTGAGGCTGACTTATCCATCAGACAGCTCTCTACCGAAAGTTTGGCATCAACCATGATCCAATCAATGCGCGAGCCATTTTGAATTTCACCTTTAAAGGCGTGATGAGAAGTCTCTTCAACGCTGTTAAAAAGACTCCAGGCGTCCTGTAAAAATGAAAACTCATCCATCAAAAATTCCCGCACTTTACTGGAAGGTGAGTCGTTAAAGTCGCCCATAATAATAAGTGAACTTTGCTTATCCCAAATTCTTTTTATCTCCTGGGCAAGCACCTTGACCTGACCTAATCTGGTTTCTGGTTTGACGTGGTCTAAATGGGTGTTCACAATAAAGAGATTTTCTCCAGAACCTTTCACTTGAATTTTGGTCCAGGTCATAAGTCTAGGGAAGGCACTTTCAAAGGAGTGACTTCCGGCAATGTCGGGTGTTTCTGAAAGCCACATGTCTCCACTTGCAATGAACTCAAACTGATTACGCTCGAGAAAAATCGAGGGATACATCCTCTCACCAATCCAAGACCGATGTTGATCAACAAGATCAAAATTTGTTAATGACGATTTAAGTTGGTTTAACTGATGAATTCGCCCCTCTTGAGTCGCTATAAGTGAGGGAGCGTGTTTAAGGAGAGTTTGAGCAAGAAATTCCCGCCGATGTGGCCAAGAGTTTTGGCCATCTGCGGGATTATCGAATCTAATATTGCAGGATATGAGGCACAGTTCCATCTCGCTATTATAAGTCTATTCGTGGACATTCTCAACAAACGTTTCAATGTGTAACTTTAAACTTCTCTCAGCGCTTTGGAGGTTGTCATTGTAGACACCATTACGACTATTCCCAATACAATCGGTGGATTGATAAAGACCGGTAGGTCTGTATTCCAAAGAAGGCAAATTGACTAAACTGAGTTCAACATTATTAAGTCCCAAAAATTCAATTTCCCAAAATACTCCTTTTTCATCCATCGATTTAATCATGGTGAAATTTTTTATACGGTTATTTAATGGATTGCCGTTAATGAGTAAAATGTTTTGAAGATTAAGATCTTGTTGATTCGATAAAAATTCAGCTCCGAGGTTTCTTGAATGTTCGATGCATCCCCATTTGTCACTACTTTCCTTTCCCCCAACTCTTTTACGCTCATCTTTACTAGACTCAACAAATGAAGCAAAATTTTGTTCTGTCCGAATTTTGAGCAATACTCTTGGACCTGAGAAATCATTAAAAACGTATTTGCTCGAACTAATGCCATTCATGCGTGCCGCCACGGCATTTAATTTTTTAAGTCCGTGGATGTAGTAGTTGGAAATGTTCTTGATGTTTTCCTTAATAACAATGATTTCATTTTTATCATTAAATCGAACCCACCATTTAGGTGTTACATCTATCTGTGTTGTTGTGAGGAGGTTTTGACTATCAATGAAATGGTATTCGTCAATGTTAAGCTTCGCTAAGACCTCATCCAAAGAAAGTTCTTTGGATAGGTATGATACTTCCGTTTTGAATCCATCATCATAAAAAACGCGGTAAGTTTTTTCCTTAATATCGTCTCCCTTCGTTTCCCCGGAAGAATGTCGTTTTCCATCCATATGGGAAAGACTCAGGAAAGCTTCTCCTGAAAGAATGGAGTTGAGTTCATCCCCCTTAAGAGAGATTTCCATAACGGGCCCCCAGCTTCCTAACCTCGTCTTCTTTGTTTTTGATACCAAATAAAGTGAAGAGGGTGGGGATTTAATTTGGGCAAATGTAATTTGGATTTTTGCCGAATGATCAGCAATCGTCGGGATTTCTTTTTTCGAATTTACTTTTAAAAGAGAAAACTCAGAAAAGTAATCATAGTCTGGAGTCTTTGTGCCCTTATTGACCAATAAATTTTTGGAATACGACTTAAGATCAACATTATTACTGAGACTGAAACGATGCCTGGCCAGATTTGTTTCTCCTGTGATGAACTCAAGCTCTGCGTCTATGGCTTCAATTTGGATGACATTGGCCTGAAACTTATCTTCATCCACCGCATTTGCCACATGATCTCCATCACTATCTCTGAAGTCTTTAGACATAGGTTCGCTATTCTTTCCACATGAAACAACCAGAATGAGTAGAATTAAAAGTTTCATATTAGTTACCTGCCACTATTTGATTCATCAGTTGATGAACTTCGCCAAGGCCCCAAAAGATAACTTTGCGCTCTTTAACTGGGACCGTACTCTGAGCTTTCTTGTGGGCATCTGCCAAAAATGATTCAAGATTGGATAACATCGCAATGAAGATTTTCTCGTCTCTTGAATCCATTGCAACTTTTTGTAGACGAAAAATACGATTGTCCTTTTGAGCAACAAGAGCTTCCATTAGCTCCAGATATTCTGCCTCTTTAGCTTCTTTTCCATTGATCTCTTCTATCATCAAGGGAGAAAGTTTTTCAGAGATTCTATATCTTGCTCCATCCGTACTAACTAAGCCTCTTATGACGAGTGCCTGAATGACGTTAAAGCATACGTTCTCATGCAGACCTGATTGGTTTTGTATTTCTTCAAAAACTAACACTTGTTTTCCAATACTTTCTAAGATGATTCTCTCTAGCGATGATAGGCCTTTCATATATGCTCCTTAAGCGATAATTGCTGATTCAAAATTAGGTTTGATATAAAATCTTCCAAACGTTTTTGCCGATACTTTACGTGCGACGTATTCTGCAATTTTGGCGAGTTCTTCGTTGGTTAAGATCGTTGAAGCTTCTTCAACGACTGATGAGAGTTTTGCAAAACTTGGATTCTCTGCAATCTTTGCATTGATTGCGCTTTCGAAGGCCTCGAGTTCTCCGACCTTCATGATCTTTCCATTGAAGAGTCGGAAAACACGGGTGATTTGAATGCCTGTACGGGCAGAGATTTCGCGCAGTGGTTGATTGGGATATAGTTGGCGGTAACGGTGAAGGGTCTTTTCTTGCAATGTCATAGTCGGCTCCTGTTTAAGTTCAGTTGCCGACCTTAAAGCAAGGACCATGCCAAATTAGAAAGTGAGTTGATGCTCTTGGAGAATGCGGTAGAAAGCGGAGCTGGATATTTTGAGTTCTTTGATACAGGCAGTGATTTTGCCATTATTTCTTTTCATTGATTCTTCAACTGCGCGCTTTTCCAGGTTAGTGATGTATGACCTAAGTCCATGGTTTTGAACGTAATCTTCCCAGCCACTAACCAGCGGCACCTGGGCCTGTGCTTGAGGGATAATTGTTTTCTTCACTAAGGCGAGGTCTACTATTCCCGAGAGGCTTTGCGAGAATCTCTCGCAAACTTTTGATAGTTCCCGCACGTTACCAGGCCAGGGATAATTCTTCATCGCTTCCAAAGCTTCGGGTTTAATGACAAATCTTCGGGAAGATTTTTTTTGAAAATATTTAACCAGCAAATCAATATCATCAGGTCTCTCTGAAATGGACTTTAAATGAAAGTGAAACCCGCTTAATCTAAAATATAAATCCTCTCTGAATTCCTTGCGCTGAACCTTCTCCAATATGCCTTCACAAGTTGCAGAAATGAGAGTGAAATCACTCTTAATGGGAGTAGATGAACCAACTGGATAAAATGTTTTTTCATCCAGGGCCTTTAAAAGTTTTTGCTGCATTGATAGTGACATGGTGGCGACTTCATCCAGAAATAGAGTCCCCCCATTGGCAAGTTTGAGCTTCCCATCTTTCTTTTGATCTGCCCCCGTGAACGCACCTTTCTCGTGCCCAAAGAGTTCTGATTCGAGCAGAGTTTCTGAGACTTCCGAACAGTTGAGATGAACCAAAGGAGCATCGGGATGAGTGATATCGTGAATCAGTTTTCCTAAAAGGCTTTTACCTGTACCTGTGTTTCCAGAGATAAACAGATTTTGATTCTTTAAATTGATTTCGCAAAGTCGTCTAAGTTCCTGGATTGTTTCCGAATCTTGGGTGATAAACTCTTCACTTAGAAATTTCTCAAAGCGGGCACTTTTGCTCTGTAGGAACTTGTTTATGTAAACTGGAAGCTGATCCCGTAATTTGAATTTTGAGAGGTAGTGAGAGGCCCCTAGAGTATAGGCTTTTTCGATGATGTCTTCATGTTCATAGGAGCTAACTACAATACAATGTGAGCCCTTTCTGACGATGGTGGGGATGATATCCACGCCCGAGCCATTTCCGAGCTCGATATCAGTAATAACGATGTCATAAAAGTTGTTTTTAAGTTTTAAAAACGCAGTCTCGCTATCAGGCGCCTCGTCCAGTACTCCATATTGCCCAAGTATTTCCCGCAAGTTAAGGCGGGCATACTTATCATCTTCAATAATTAGAATACTAAGTTTTGATTTCATGTTCACATAGGTTTATTCTAGAAACATTCCGATTTCAAATACTGGATTCGGAATCCGAATATTTTACATAGTTTTTCTTGAGTTGGACCTATATGCGAATCATTTTAAGTAAGAGCACAGAAGAAGCAGTTGATGCCGTAACGACCATCATCCTCGATAAGTTGGCCTCCCGTCCTTCCATGGTTCTTGGTTTGGCCACGGGAAGGACGATGGAGCCCGTTTATGCCGAATGGGTCTCTAAGGTTAGGGCGAACCCAATTAAAATGGATAAGGCCTTCTTCTTCATGCTGGATGAGTATCTGGGAATAGATGAAAACCATCCTTCAAGTTTTAAAAGCTATATTAAAGATCGCCTGATCCATCCTTTAAATCTTGCCGAGTCTCAGTTTGCTTTTCCACCTATCCATCTTGGTGGTGAATATTACGAAAGACTCATTAAGGAAGCCGGTGGAATTGACCTGCAGCTTTTGGGAATCGGGGTCAACGGACATATTGGTTTCAATGAGCCCGGATCATCAGTGAAGTCCCGAACCAGAGAGGTCGAGCTCACACCTGAAACGATGGAGGCCAACAAAAGTCATTTCGGTGCTGGTAAAATGCCGAGCAAAGCCTTGAGCATGGGGATTGGTTCTATTTTGGAAGGAAAAGAACTTCTGATGCTAGCAACCGGAAAATCGAAGGCAACGGCGATTAAATATCTACTTAATCATCACGACGATGAGTCTTGTCCCGCAACTTTTTTAAAGTCACATCCTCATTTTACTTTAGTTTTGGATCCAGATGCGGCTTGTAGAATTTCATTAAATATTTGACCGAGATCAGCCAGAGAAGACAGGAAGGGTGAGGGAAGTTTTGCATTTGAAAATTTGCCATTTTTAAAAAGCTGCAAATGATAAATTACACCAAACGGCATCTGTGGAACCTCGCCACCAACGTTCGAAATAATTTCTCCACCACGACGTACATTGTCCATCATCCAGGCAGGAAGTCTTAGGTGATAAGGATTGCGGGCAACTTCACCCTCGTGCATAGCAAGTGCTTTCATTTGAAATTCTAATATTTCATTTGGTACTTCAATAAGACAATTTGGTTTTTCCATCGCCCCCCAGAATTCAGTCCAGGCCACGAGTGTATTCATTTTGGAAGTTTTCAGAACTTTTTCCAAAAGCTTGCCGGTTTTTATGTGAGTCGGGTGATGATCTTTTAAATGGGGAGCAAGAATCAGGTTTGGCTGATACTTCTGGATAAGACTCTTAAGTTCTTTGGCCTTGGTTGGCCAATCTTCACTTAAGATATCCAAATCCATTTCTAAAAAATCGCAGGCACTCTTAAGTTCTTTAAGGCGCGCCTTCTGTCTTTCTTTTTTAGATCCAAGAGTCACGGCCACATTAATGATATGAGCATTGTTCTCATGCATAAGCCTGAGGGGTAAAGATCCAATAATGGATTCATCATCAGGATGCGGAGAAAGTATAAGGATAGTGAACGGTAAAGATGATTTTTGAACTAAGGGATAAGAAGGAAAAGGAGAACTGAGAGTTTTGATAAGTTGGGTGAATTCCATTTCACCGGCCTTCATTAAATTCGCGTAAGCGTTGTTAGAACGTAACAAAACGCTATTAGGATCAAAACGGATCTAAACATATTGCCTCTCAAGTGTGTACTTGAAATGAATCTACCAACTGTTGAATTGAAACGTCTAGAGGTGAGATTAAGGTTACAATACACTAATTGAGTTTCAATTAGTTACGCTTGTAATCGTCTTGAAGGCGCACAATGTCATCTTCTCCCAGATAGGTTCCCACCTGAGCTTCGATCAAAACCAGGTTTTCTGTGTGGTTGTTGAATAAGCGGTGCTTGGCCTCTTTAGGGATGTAGGTGGACTCATTTTGCTTAAGCTCAAAGACGCGATCATCGATCGTGATGGTGGCAATTCCACTGACAACAATCCAATGTTCTGAGCGGTGGTGGTGATATTGAAGTGAGAGTTTAGCACCCGGTCTGACGGTGATTTGTTTTACTTTGTAGCCAGGATTTTCTTCAAGGATAGTGTATGTTCCCCATGGCCTGTGGGCCGTCGTGTGAACATTAGTCATTTCAACATTTAATTTTTTAACTTCTGCTACGAGCTCTTTAACTTTTTGAGTTGAACCTTTTTTGGCGATTACGATGGCATCCGTTGTATCCACAATCATTAAATCTTCGACGTCGATGGTTGATATCAAACGTTTGTTTCCAATGATGAGATTATTTTTTGATCCAATATGAATCACATTTTCGCTAATGGTATTCCCTGAATTATCTTTTGGAAGAGCATCATAAAGAGCATCAAAGGAACCTAGATCACTCCATCCGATATCTGCTGGAACAACTTTGACCAACGTTGATTTTTCCATAACAGCGTAGTCAATGCTCTCTGACCTTATGGCCTTCATGTCTTCCATACGAACTCTTATGACTTCAGCTTCTTTTTTAGCAGCATTAAAGGCTTTAAGTGAATCAGCATAAATATCAGGAGTGTGCTTTTTTAATTCACTTAAAAACGCACCGGCCTTAAAGCAGAACATTCCACTGTTCCAGAAAAAGTTTCCTGCCTTCAAATAACTTTCCGCTGTTTGCGCGTCAGGTTTCTCTTTAAATGATTTAACATCGAAACCGCTGGCTTCAATATAACCGTAGCCGGTCTCCGCATAGTGCGGCTTAATTCCAAAAGTCACAAGATTATCAGCATGGGCCAGTTCCACTGCCTGCTTGATTGCTTTTTCGTAGTCAGATTGTTTTTCAATCAAATGGTCTGAGGGCACGATTAAAAGAATCTCTTCTGGATCAGCTGCGAGTGCGGCAATGGCAATCGCAGGGGCCGTGTTTCTTCCCACTGGCTCAAGAATAAACTGACAAGGCTTTTTGGCGTGGATTTGTTCAGTCTGATCAAGACCCAAAAAATATTGTTCTTGATTGATCACAACTTTAAATGAATCGGCGTGATTTATATTTCTTGAAATCGTTTTTTGAAAAAGAGATTCATCGCCAAATAGCTGGCAAAATTGTTTGGGATAAAGTGTCCGGGAGACAGGCCACAGGCGTGTACCAGACCCACCACAAAGGATTACAACTTGCATAAGTGACTCCAAGTAAACTTAGGAAATGCCAAAAGTAATAGAGGCTACTGTGAAATATATCAGAAGGCCGGTGATATCGACAATGGTAGAAATAGCGGGGCTAGCTACAACTGCGGGATCTCCACCCATACGACGGACAATTAACGGGAGTCCGGCCCCAATGACAGCCGAGGTGATGACCTGAATGGCAATGGCAAACGAGATAGTGAAGGCAATATAACTCATGCTAAATCCCGAAGGAAGTAGGGCATGAAAAGAGAGAAAAGCGATTTTTAAATAAGTGAGTATTGCTACCGTCAAAGAAAGCATGAAAGAAATTTTAGCCTCTTTAAAAATAATTTTTGCCCAGTCCTCGTCATGAATTTCACCCAGTGAAAGTGAGCGGATAATAACGGTCGCTGCTTGAGAACCAGTGTTTCCACCTGTCGCCGCCATCATGGGCATGTACATGGCAAGAATGATAAAGCTCTCAAGCACACTCTGGTAGGCACTAATAATCATCCCGGAAATAATGCCGATGGCTGCAAGGGAAACGACCCATACCACTCGTTTTTTAAAGTGGTGGAATGACGAGGTTTGAAGATACTCATCATCGTTCGGCGAGGTCATGATCCCCCCGAATTTTTCAAAGTCCTCTGCCTGTTCGGCTCGAATAATATCGATGGCTTCTTCGTGAGAAACAATTCCTACAAGCTGGTTCAGTGAATTTAAAACAGGTATAGCAACAAGGTCATACTTTTCAATTTTCTGTGCAACTGATTCTCTGTCTTCATTTACTTCTGAATAAACAAAAAACTCATTAATCATTTCTATGACTTTGTCTTTTGGATCTGACATGACGAGATCTTTAAGTGTCACTAAGCCTTTCATCACCATGGAATCATCAACGACGTAAATATAATAGATCATGTCTTTAGAAGGAGCATCTTTGCGAATTTTCGCCAGGGCTTCCGCAGCCGTCATGTCGGCAAAGATCGTGGCAAAATTCGTCGTCATAATCCCACCGGCCGTTTCTGGCGGGTAGGCGGAAAGAATAATAACATCTTCCCTGACGTGCTTGTCTAAATAGGGGAGTAATTCGATCTGTTGTTCTTTGGTCAGTTCCTGGTAAAGATCTGCCCTGATATCAGAAAACATATGCCCAAAGACCTTAGCAAAAGACCTTCGGTCAAGAGCATGGAACAATTTCAATTGAATTGATTGAGAGAAATCTGAAAAAATACGGCCCTGATCTTCAATATCCAGCTTACGCAAAAAGGCTATAACCTCTTCAAGAGGCTTTTCTTCCATGAATTCGGCAACGTCCATGGTCGGAAGTTCTTCAAACATTTCAACGAGTTCCGCAGTTTTACCCTGCTCAGATAGATCCTGGAGGATCTCCTGGTTCTCTGCTTCTTGAAGTTCTTCTCTATCTTCTGATGCCATAAATAAATATTATCTGCAAAATAGGCGTTGGTATATGAATCTATAGTACTTTAAAGCCTTAATTTTCCATAGTTTAAAGCTAATGGTGATAGAAAAAAAACATTAAGAAATTCTGAGAAAGTTCGATAAGTATTCGTATGACGAACGTCCCAATTATAAAATTTATGTTTCGATCCGAATGGAAGGCTTTGCCTGATGCTTTGCATATGGGTCCGGTCTACGAGTCTGAAAATTTTGATTCTGCCAATGACATAACTACTTTTTTAAGTGGAGTCCCAGCAGGATTGGTTATTGTCTCTCTCCAGGATAAGAACGATCTCGTCCAGCTAGCAACGATGATGAAGCTTGTGAAGAAAGTCGCATCAGGTACTACTTTGAAAGTGATGGTAGTTAATTTTTCTGCCAATAGGCAGTTTGAAAAAGCTGTCGAAAAATTAGGAATTTTAGATTTAATTGATGGAAAAATCCAGACCAAAGCCTTGAGATATAAGATCGACTTTATGATGAAGTCGATAAACGCTCAGTTAAAGAAAAGTGCGAACGCTGCTACTAGTTCGGTTAAGGCTTTAGAAAATACAAAATCCCAAGAAAAGAAAGCTGCTGAAAATATCCCAGTTTGGTCAAGTCCACTGGATTGTGAAGATGATATCTGGATCCTTCGCGCGGAAGTCGATTGTAAAAAGATTATTAGCAGATGGTTAATCAAGCTTGTTGGCCCTAGCCCCTACGTTGCGGGCTGGGTAGAGTCAGGCACACCTGGGCTCTGGAAGTTCGATTTCAAATCAAACAAAGATTCATTTATAGCTGGTGAGGGGACTTGGTACTTTAGCGGGGATCAAAAACCAGATTTCATTTGGAATGAAAATATATGGACTTTTACTGGTGAATCATTCGAATTATATTACAAAGAGAAAGACCAGAATTTATCTCGCCTGAAGCTAAAAGATAAAACACTAACTATCTCTAAAACATCTGAATTTGCCAGGATGAGAGAGAAAGTCATTCTTGAAAGCTTTGACAAAGACCTAGTCTTTAAAAAAGAGCTTCAGGAAAATATTGAAAATGAAAATTTTGATGGTGAAAAAGAGAAACTTCAGAATCTTGCAGGCAAGGGAAAGACTGAATCACTTACCCAAGGGCCACTTTCAGGAAAAAGCAAGACCGATGCTCTGAACAATGATCCTCTTTCAGGAAAAAATAAGACAGACTCCTTAAATCAGGGTCCACTATCAGGAAAAACTGAGCCTTCTGGGAACAAAAAAGATGATCCTCTAGCGATGGATCTTGAGTCTGGCGATAACTCATTAAACAATGATCCTCTTTCACAGAAGACCAAGACCACAAAGGGATCCACTTTCTGGAAAGGTAAAAATGAATACGAAAAAGAGGGCAAGCCTGAGGCTGATGACTTGCATTCTACTGCTAGCGAAGGAGTAAAGTCTGGAGCAGAACTTTCTCTGGATGCAAATGGTAAGCACGAGAAATATTATAAGAATCATAATGAAGCTGAAAAATTTGAGGCTAAAGATGTTGGCCACGCGATTAAAAAAGATGGAGTCAGTGACAATCTTAAGGGAAAAACTGATCCTACCCAAGCTGCGCAAAATGGTGCAGCTGATTTAAACGGGAAGTCCTCAACTGACAAGTTGAAGGCGCACCTTACTTCACCAGAATCGGCAAAGGACAAGTCGGGTCAAGGTGAAACTCAAAAGTCTGAGAGAGATTTGAGTGGAAGAAATTCAACCGATAAACTTCAGGGGCATTTAACATCTCCAGACGCAAAAAAACAAAATGCTACGAAAGAACTTTCGGGTGAAAAGACGCTAGGTCATGCAGCTGCTGAAAAAGAAGCCAAAGAAAAAGCAGCCAAAGATGCGACTACTTCTAAAACTGAAATTGAGAAAAAGACAGAGTTACTGGCCGCTCTTAAGGCAAAAAAACAAAAAATAGAAGAAGAGAACCAAGAGAAAGAAGCCATCGCTAAAAGAAAAGAAAGCGCTTCATCAGCAGCCTCTAAACAAAACGCTGATGGAGAGAATCTTGATATAGATAAAGATAAAACACGGTCTAAAGAAATATTGGATAAAGAGAAATCATCGGCCACTAGACTGGAAAGCGAAACCAAGTCAGGCAAGTTACTTAATTTTAAAGACAAAGAAGTTGAGAGTAACTTTGAAGCAACTAATATCTGGTCCAGAGATTTGGATGAATCGATACAAACGGCAAAAGTAACCTCTTATCTTGTGCAAGATCAAACCAGGGTTAGTTGTAATCTGGATGATCATTTTGACCAGTCGATTATTTTCACGACCACCGAAAGTGGTATATCACAGTCTGAAAAAGTTACTTTAAATTTAAACTTTAAATATCTCAATAAGAGCACGGATCTAAAGTTTGATGGAAATATTACTCAAATGGAATCAGATCATGAAGGAACTCAATACATTACGGTTGAGATCTCAAAAGAGAACGTTTCGGCTTTTAATGCTTTTATGAAGTTGTACAATATGCGACAGAAGAACATCGACTTTTATTCTGAGAACGAGATCCTAGTGGTTGATAAGAATCCTGGATCACGCAATAGACTTCTCAAAATTGTCTGTGACATGGGTGCCAAGAGACACTTGGTACACACGGCCAGCGGCTTGGTAGAAGCGACAAATGTATTGAATGAAAAAAAGATAACTCTTGTTTTGTCCGATTATCTGGTTGCTGGTGGATCAGGCTTTGATCTATTCAAGATGCTGCGTGAGCAGCAGCCAACCAATAAAGATCTTTGTTTGGTCCTGGTTACTTCAAACATATCTCAAACGGCTGTCGCTAAAGCTGCCGAGGAAGATGTAGATTCGTTTATCATTAAGCCTTACACCCTTCAGAGTATCCAAGAGAATTTAATTTCAACCATCGTCGCGAAGGTTAGTCCCTCTGAGTATATGCTTAAGATAGATGAGGCCAAAAAATTCATTCAAATAGCAGATTTGGATAAAGCAACTGAGCTTCTAAATCAGGCGATGAAGCTTCATCCTAAACCGGCACTTGCTCTCTTTTACATGGGTCAAGTTGAATACATGAGAACCTATGTTGAAGAGGCACAGGGTTCATACCAAGAAGGACTTTCATTCAACACTATTCATTACAAATGTCTGGTTGGTCTTTATGAGCTGTTTTTAAGGGAAAAGAAATTTACTGAAGCATACGGAATCGTCAAAAAGATATCAAAATACTTTCCGGCAAATCCAGACAGATTGAGCCAGATTGTTAGGCTTGCTGTACGCACAGAAAATTTCAAAGATATGCAGTTCTACTACGACATCTTTATTACGCTTGATGAGCGGTCTCCAGCCTTGACGAATTATATGGGGGCAGGACTGTATGTTGCTGGTAAATACCTTCTTAATAATAATGACGCTACCACGGCCTTGAAGTATTTTGATAATATCGCTGTCTCTTGTTCTGAATTTACGAAATTCACCCGCGCGATCATTACATTCTTAGTTTCAAATAATCGTGGGGAAGCCGCCCAGAAATTTATGGGGCGTTTTCCTGCTGGATCGAAAGATGATGAGGATTATTTGGTCAGTGATTATTTACTAGATTCGGGTACCAACGCTGAATCCCACGTGTTGGTTAAAAAAGGCCTGGATCTCTACAACAAAAACATTCGGGATTATCATTGCATGAAAATTCTTTTGCATGCTATGGAGCTGAGTGGTTACAAAGAAGATAAAATATCCAAGTACCGGGCTGAATTTAATCAGCTTTGGCCTTTATCAGTTGCTGCCTAGTTGATCGTTCTTGTCAGTTTAATTCATACATCTTCTTACCGAGTGACGTTCTTCTTTTACTAAACCCTCTGCATTTGTTGTCCTTCTATGTAATCGACATATAAGGAGTAGAGTATGTTTAATTGGAAAGGAAGCCTGATCGCACTTGCGCTAGTTTCAACGAGTGTTTGGTCACAAGAATCATTTATTGTTAGATTTGATTTAAATGAAGGTATGAAAACATATCTACGTGCAAATGAATTTGATATCACTGGTGTGAACTACCAAACAAACGAAATCGAAGCATTGTTAACTGAAGCTGAGCTCGCTCAAGTGAGTTCACAGAAATCTGCAGTGATGAAATTTGCTTTTCCTCAGAATCTTGCTGTGGCACCGGATGATGGATACAAAAACCCTGATGAAATTACTGATTTTGTAAATGACATCCATGCCAAGTACCCTGACATAACAACGATTAAAGTAATTGGAAAAACACTTGAGGGCAGAGATATTCTTGCACTTAAGATTTCTGATAATCCAACAATCGATGAAGCTGAGCCAGCGATTCTGGTAAATGCCATGCACCACGCCCGAGAGGTAATGACGCCGGAAATTACTACGGACATGGTTGAATATCTGACTACTAATTATGGCCAAAAGAGTGAAGTCACGAATTGGGTAAATGATACGGCTATCTGGGTTATTCCGATGTTTAACCTCGATGGAAATAATAAAATGTGGAACGAGAACTCCATGTGGAGAAAGAACACAAGAAATGGACACGGCGTAGATATCAACCGGAATTACCCTACTGGGTGGAATTCGTGTAATGGATCAAGTGCTTCGACTAGTGCTCAAGACTACCGCGGAACAGGACCTGCCTCTGAACCTGAAACTCAGGCGATGATGAATTTTGTTGCGAGCATCAAGCCGGTTTTCAATATTTCTTATCATTCATATTCAGAAATTGTGATTTATCCCTTTGGTTGTCGCCCAAATAAAACTCCAACAACAGAAGCTGTTGAACAGATTGGAGCTGAGATTGGCAAGAAGCTTGATTACAAACCAGGAACTGCTTGGGAGCTTCTTTATAATGCTGATGGTGGAGATATTGACTGGATGTACACTCAGCACCAGGTAATTCCGTTCGTTATTGAAGTTAACAGCACTAACCAAGGCTTTCACCCAGGTTATGATAAGTGGAGAGACAAGACAGTTCTGAGAAACCGTCCAGGTTGGATGCACTTATTTGCTCGTTTAAATGGCCCTAGCTTGCAGGGTTTAGTTGATGCTTCTGAATACCAAACGATTAAAATTCTTAAGACTGGTACCAGCACTGAGCTTCAGACGTATAAGATTAATCCAGATGGCAGTTTCTATATTATTTTGAAGGCTGGCACATATGACTTCTCTTTCGAGGGTCTGAAAACCAAGAAACTTTCAAAGATAGATGTGAATCAAAAAGTAGAAGTTAAGTTTTAAGTTTCTGAAGGGCCTCTTTGAGGCCCTTTTTTATTTCCTCACAATCATCCAATTTTACATCCAGAATGTATTTCTTTTGTGGAAAGCAGGTTATTGCAATCCCCTCAGAGCATTTACCGAGGCAACCGCTTCTAAAGACCTTGATTTCCTTTTGCATTTCTTCTTTTGCCCACTTCTTTAGATTATCAGTCAGCTCTTTTGCTCCTTTATCAAAGCAAGATTCATCACCGTCACGTTTGTGGTTACAAACAAAGACTTCTATCGTTGAGTTCAGTTTTTCATCTTTCATAAATTTCCTTAAATTTAAATTATGATACAATAAAGTCATATGAAATACCATTTGCCGTTAGTTCTCTATGATCCGGAATGCCCATTGTGCGTAAGATTTAAGCAGGGACTGGAATACCTGGATAAAAATATCTGTTATTGGTCCGTGAGAGATGAAGAAGTCTATTTGGAGTTCCCTGAGCTATCCAGGCAAGCATGTTTGGATAAAATTCATATGATTACAGAGGATAGAAAAATATTAGTGGGGCCAGAGGTTGTGGATTATTTGGCCAGCAGGATTCCTGGAGTCTCCAAACTAGGCTGGCTTCTGGATAATGAGCAGGGGAAAAAGATTAAGGACTATTTTTATCAAAAAGTAGAAGAATTACGGGAACTGTCGCAAAAAAAAGAAAAAGAATGCGACCAATGTCCCCGTAAATAAATTAAAAAAGATTTGAAGCGATCTGCTGGATTGCAGTGGATTTACCCATTGAGTAGAAGTGCAAACAAGGAACTTTCATTGCCACCAGTTCTTTGGCCTGCTGGATGGACCATTCAACACCCACGTTTTTGACTTCTTCATCATTTCGACATTTATCAATGGCATCGATAAGGTCGTCTGGCATATCGATAAAAAAGTTACGCGGAAGATTTGTAATCTGCGACTTCATCGTGATCGGTTTGAGACCTGGGATGATAGGAATAGTAATTCCTTCTGCCCGGCATTTTTCTACATATTCAAAATATTTTTTGTTATCAAAAAACATTTGTGTCACTACGTATTCGGCCCCATTTTGAATCTTCTGTTTCAAATACTTCAGATCGTTTTTGAGATTCGGGGATTCAAAATGTTTCTCGGGATAACCCGCGACACCAATGCAAAATTTTGTTGGAGTAGGGTTTTGAAGTTCATCTGAAAGATAGACCCCTTTATTCATGTGATGGATCTGATCAACCAGATCTTCAGCAAATCTGTGACCGCCAGGAGTGGCTTCAAATGATTTTTGTCCCTTAATGGGATCGCCTCTTAAGGCCAGAACGTTGTCTATTCCCAAGAAATTGAGATCAATCAGGGCGTATTCAGTTTCTTCTTTAGTAAAGCCGCCACAGATAATATGCGGGACTGTATCGACATTGAACTTATGCATTAGGGCGGCACAAATGGAAACGGTACCTGGACGTTTACGTATTGAACGTTGTTCTAGTAAACCGTTGGGCATTTTTTTATAAACAAATTCCTCTCTATGATAGGTGACATCGATGAACTTGGGTTTAAACTCCATCAATGGCGCCATGTTATCAAATAGTTTTTGAATACTTTCGCCAGTACTAGGGGGAAGGATCTCTAATGAGAAGAGAGTACCCTTGGAATTTTTTATATGATCAGTAACCTTGGCCATAATTACATTAAGTTAGCTGAGAGCCACTTCTCCATTTCGTTTAATGATTTGTCTTTTCTCTTAGCATAATCCTCTAGCTGATCCCTGCCAATCCTTCCGACGTTAAAATATTTAGATTCAGGGTGAGCAAAGTACCAACCGCTGACTGAAGATGGTGGAACCATTGCCATCGATTCAGTAAGAGATACTCCGATAGTATTCTGGATATCCAGCATATTAAAGAGAGTGATCTTCTCTAAATGGTCTGGGCAAGCAGCGTAGCCAGGAGCTGGTCTAATTCCCTGGTATTTTTCTTTAACGAGTTCAGAGGTTGGAATTTCTTCTGTTGGTACGTAACCCCAGTACTCTTTTCTGACTTTTTGATGGAGTCTTTCAGCGAAAGCTTCTGCCAGTCGATCGGCCAGGGACTTAACGATAATTAGAGAGTAATCATCCTGGGCCGCTTCATATTTTTTGCATAGCTCATCCAACCCGATACCCGAAGTGACACAGAAAGCTCCCATATAGTCGACTTTACCCAGTTCTTTCGGGGCTACAAAGTCAGACAGAGCAGCATTGGGAGAAGTGGCTTCATCCATTTGTCTTTGTGAGCGGAGCATATGGAGTTTAGCCTTCACTTTGTCGGCGTTCCCAACCTGAAGAACTTTTTGATGTTTTCCGTGATTGTCACAGTTCCATTCATGAACTTTGTCTTCAACGGCGTACACTTCAATATCATCCCCTGTTGAATTGGCCGGGAATAATCCAAAGACGGCTTTCGCCTTAAGGGACTTATTTTTGATAATATCTTTAAGTAGGGCCTGAGCATCATTAAATAACTTCTTGGCTTCTGTTCCATAGGTTTCATCCTGAAGAATGGAAGGGTAACTTCCACGCATTCTCCAAGTCATAAAAAATGGAGTCCAGTCAATATATGGGACAAGGTCCGCAATTGGGAAATCTTCTAAAACAGTTAACCCAAGTTTAATCGGTCTTCTGATCTCAGTTTTGTCCCAGTCAATTTTGACTTTGTTTTTTCGGGCATTATCAAGACTCAATAGCTTCTCTGCTTTTTGAGTTTCCTCATGATGCTCACGCATCTTTTTATATTCGGCTTTCTGCTCCTCATGGAGTTTTTGCTTGGTATTGTCATTGAGAAACTTTTCAACAACCGGAACGGCACGTGAAGCGTCTGATACGTGGATAACAGCTCCGTCATAATAGGGATCGATTTTAACTGCTGTGTGAACTCGAGAAGTTGTCGCCCCACCAATCAGAAGAGGAACTTTGAAGTTTAGCCGCTGCATTTCTTTAGCAACGTGGGTCATCTCATCAAGAGAAGGGGTAATAAGCCCTGAAAGCCCAATCATATCTACGTCTCGCTTTTTGGCTTCTTCAAGAATTTTCTCGCAAGGAACCATCACTCCCATGTCAATAACTTCATAGTTATTACAACCGAGCACAACTCCTACGATGTTTTTTCCAATATCATGAACGTCACCCTTCACGGTTGCCATGAGAATTCTTCCATTTCGCTTGGCCACGGCCCCAGACTTTTCAGCTTCAATAAATGGCTGAAGGTAAGCCACGGCTTTTTTCATGACTCGTGCTGATTTCACAACTTGGGGGAGAAACATTTTTCCTTCGCCGAAGAGATCACCAACGATACTCATTCCGGCCATAAGTGGACCTTCAATAACATCAAGTGGTCTTGGCAGCTTTGCTCTGGCCTCTTCGGTATCAGCATCAATGAAGTCAACAATGCCTTTAACCAGTGCATGGGATAAGCGCTGTTCAACTGGAAGGGAGCGCCATTCTTCATCTTTCTTTTCTACTTTTGCCTGGCCTTTCACTTTGCTGGCAAATTCAATCAGGCGCTCAGTGGCTTCAGGATTTCTGTTAAAGATAACGTCTTCTACCAGAATTAATAAATCTGCAGGAATGTCAGTATAAACTGGCAGGGCCCCTGCATTTACAATCCCCATGTCTAGGCCGGCTTTAATGGCATGATAAAGAAAAGCCGAATGCATGGATTCGCGAACAAGATTATTTCCACGGAAAGAGAATGAAAGGTTAGAAATCCCCCCACTGGTTTTTGCGTATGGGAGATTCTGTTTTATCCAAGTGATCGCCTTGATAAAATCAACTGCGTAGTTGTTATGCTCTTCCATCCCTGTACCAACAGTCAGGATGTTTGGGTCGAAAATAATGTCTTCGGCCTTGAATTTTACTGTTTCAGTTAAAATTTTATAGGCGCGAGAGCAGATTTCAATTCTTCTTTCAAAGTTATCGGCCTGACCTTTCTCATCAAAGGCCATGACCACAACTGCTGCCCCATATTTTCTCACAAGCTTGGCCTGTTCAATAAACTTAGCTTCACCTTCTTTGAGTGAGATTGAGTTTACAATCGCCTTACCTTGAACGCGTTTAAGGCCTTCTTCGATGACACTCCACTTAGAAGAATCAATCATCACCGGAACTTTACAGATATCGGGCTCTGAAGCAATCAGGTTCAAAAAATGAACCATCGCTTCTTCTGAGTTAATCATCCCGTCATCCATGTTCACATCGATGATTTGGGCGCCGTTCTCAACTTGCTCACGGGCAACACGCAGAGCTTCTTCGAAGTTTTTTTCAATGATTAGTTTTTTGAAGGCAATTGAACCAGTCAGATTGGTTCTTTCACCAATGTTGATGAAGTTTGATCCTGGGAAAATTTTCAGGGGCTCAAGACCCGAGAGTTTAGGGATTTTTTCAAGCTCTGGTAAAACTCTTGGAGAGTAACCTTTGGCCACTTCGGCAATCGCCTGAATATGGTGGTTGGTTGTTCCGCAGCATCCGCCAACAATATTAACCCATTTATTTTTTAGAAATTCTGAAAGTGTCGCTGACATATGTTGAGGGGTCTCATCATATTGCCCAAATTCATTTGGAAGACCAGCGTTGGGGTAAACAGAAATATGGAAAGGTGATTCTTTAGCAAGAACTTCAACGTAGGGCCGCATGAGTTCTGCACCTAGTGCGCAGTTAATGCCGATAGACAGAAGAGGGTAGTGAGAAACAGAGTAGAGAAAAGCTTCAATCGTCTGACCTGAAAGAGTTCGTCCGGAAGCATCGGTAATAGTTCCTGAAACCATCACGGGCAGAGGTTCTTTGTTTTCTTTTTCAAAATAATCAGCAATCGCAAAGAGAGCTGCCTTACAGTTGAGCGTATCGAAAACAGTTTCCACCAAAAGGATGTCGACTCCACCTTCGACTAGATATTTTGTTTGTTCATAGTAGTTAGCAACAAGGATATCAAAATCCACAGCTCGAAAGCCCGGATTGTTCACGTCAGGAGAAAGTGAGGCGGTCTTGGTCGTTGGACCGATTGAGCCAGCTACGAACCTAGGCTTTGAAGGATCTTTCTTAGTAAATTCTTCTGCACATTTTTTAGCAAGTTTAGCTGCGACCAAATTTAATTCAGGAACAAGTGCTTCCATGTTGTAGTCACTCATGGAAATTTGAGTGCAACTAAAGGTGTTGGTTTCAATTATATCTGCGCCGGCCTCTAGATATTTATTATGAATTTCTTCAATGACTTTGGGATTTGATAAAACGAGCAGATCGTTATTACCTTTAAGTGGGCTCTTCCAATCTAGAAAGCGAGTCCCTCGATAATCATTTTCCTGCAGATTATATTTCTGGATCATGGTCCCCATGGCGCCATCAAGGATCAAAACTTTTTCTTTCAGTACTTGCTGTATTTTCACTGCCGATTATCCTTATCAATGTTTAAGCGGGTAGAGTATTAATTGTTTAGATTTACGTCAAGGAATATCTAATGATTCTAGCTAGTTGAATTATATTTAGACGTGGCAGACAGAATTGGTCAAGAAAATCACGCAACTAGCCGATAATTAGACAATCCGAGGTACGAATGAAAACATTTTTTTGGCTATTAACTGTTACTACCACGCAAGTTCTGGCCCAGGCACCAGGGCCGAGTAGTGAAATGAGCGAATATTTTAGTGATGCGAATAAAGCCGAAACAGTCTCCAATCTCAAGCAGCGTATTCTCAATGGATGTACTGACCCCATTAAAAAAGGTCTGCCAGTAGTGGCAGATGAGATGGTCTACCGAGTGGATCAGATTAAATCGAATCTTGAAAAAAGTTTCTCAAAATCATTTTCAGAAAATCCAAAAATTAAAGAAGCTCTCTACAAAGAGCTAGAATCAATTGGCGCCGATAGTGGTTGCCAGCTTGAGGGTAACGACTGTCGTGCACGTTTAGTCGCTACAAGTGTTTATTATTTTCAAAACCTTCGTCCCGATATTCCGGGATGTAAGGACTATGCCTCTAAGCCGCCAATGACTAAAGGTTTTGACAATAATTGCGAGATCGAACTTAAGTATCGAAATCAACGCTTAAAAATTTATGGGCAAGCTAACGGTGGAATGGATGCCCGTGGAATTTATACGGATCAGCTGATCCAGCAATTGAATAATTTCTCAGACAAAATTTTAAGAGATGTTCTTCACAGAACAGTGGCGATGCCAAATAAGAAAAAGCCAGAAGTGAAAGATCCGATCAATCTGAATATTTGTAACAGTGTCCCTTATGGGGTCGTTTATAATTATCCACTTCGGATGAATATTTACCGCGACCCGATCAGCGGGATCGACCCGAGTCAAGCTGTTGTGAAGATCGAGAAAAAAACTGAACCAACTACCTGTGTAGAAGAAAAACTCTCGCTTTATAGTGAGTTTGTCCCCTTAAATTTTGAAGAGGGGCGAAGTACCGCGGGGATTGATCAGATTGAGCCAGTGAAAGAAAAAATTAAGGCTTTTATTCTGGCCAACCCAAACATGATCATTACTGATGTATCAGTTACTTCAAGTTCTTCCAGGACTCCTTACTACAAAGTGGGAGCTGGCGGTAAGAAGGTTTTAGATCCTGGAAGTGATCAGAGAAATAAAACCCTTGCCGAAGAGCGGGCCAAATTTGCTGAGCAGGCCTTAAATGAATTGAAGGGATCGAGCTCGGAGTTGTCTAAAGTTAATTTTGAAATCAAGTCGGCGCTCGCTGGCCCTGAATTTACTGCGACCGACCTCAACAACCGTTTTGTGACTAAAGACTCACCAGATTATGCTAAAAAAGTCCAAGAAGTGTATGATGCCAATAAGGAGCTTTTAGAAAAAGAAGCACTTGTTAAATCATCCTCAGACCTGCTGGATGAGAAAAGATTCAGCAATCTGTATCAGGCCAAGTACAAACCGTTTCAAGGTTTTAGAATCAATATTTCCGGGTATAAAAAAGAAAGCATGAAGTGTGGTGAGAGCGCCGGCGCACCTACTAAAGGTTCTCCAACGGCCCCGGCCAAGAGTTCTAACCAGTAATCATCAAATAAAAGCCAGTCAGAAAAAAAGCGAACGCCCCCAAGAGAAACACATTGGGGGCCCTTTTGTGATAAATACACTCGAGCATTGAAACCCAGACGGGTCCTGTGATGGCAATTGAAGTCAGTGTCCCAACGTGAGCGTATTTTAAAGCCGCCAGATACAGCGTCAGTGATAAAAAACACCCACACACGGCCGATGCAACCAAGAGGGATTGCTCCCTCTTTCTCAGTGATATGACGTCTTTAAACACCGTGATATAACTTTTTGGACTAATCAATAAAAAACCAATTAGTGCACCCAAACAGCGGATAACGTTTACTTGAAACGTTTCTAATGTTGGGTCCGCTTCATAGGCAGAGCGAGTGAGCATTACGCCAAAGGCATCAAGAGTAATCCCCAAAAATGCCCACATAAAACTCTTCATATCCCATGAACCGGTCGAGCGATTGCGCTCCAGCATGAAAATGAAGATACAAATAATCATGCAGATAACAGAAAGGGTTTGGTTCAGGGAAAAAAGTTGATTCAAAAAGAAGTAGCCATAGATCCCGAGCATCAAGGGTTGAAAACTATACAGAACGAGTGAGCGTCCGGCGCCTAAAGTTGCGAAGGCCCGAAACAAAAAGATGTCGCCAATGCATAGACCTGAGAGTCCGCTTAGTAAGAGCAGCAGCAAAGGATAAGTGCCGACTGAAACCATTTGCTGCGAATAAAGCATCGCTATAACGAACGCCAAAAAAGCGATGAAAACTTTTACCTGATTAATCCACATAGAAGAAAAGCGCTTCGCATATAACGTAAAAACCATACTGGCAGTTGAAAATGCGAGATTTGCACCTATACCAAAGGCATAGACTTCTAAAGAATTCAAAAAGCTTCCTTTGTTAAGTAAGGATATTGTACAATAATTTTTATGAGTCAGGAAGATTGGAAAAATAAACTTACGCCCGAGCAATACAACGTCTGCCGACTTGGTGGAACGGAGAGTCCATTTTCTGGAAAGTTTAATAAACACTACGAAGCCGGCACTTATACGTGTAGTGTTTGTGGGCAGGAGCTGTTCAGTTCCAGCACTAAATTTGATTCTGGTTCGGGCTGGCCCAGCTTCACGGATATCATGAATTCACAAAACGTTAGCCTCAAAGACGATTACGCCTATAACATGCATCGAGTTGAGGCCCTTTGTTCAAAGTGTGGATCTCATCTGGGCCATGTCTTTGAAGACGGACCTGCTCCCACTGGAAAACGATGGTGTATAAACTCAGTCTCTTTAGATTTTAAGCCTTTAAAGCCATAAAAACCCAAATAATCCTGTAAAAAATTCATCCTTTAACGCGACTTAAGTTGCGTGACTGCACCTTCAATTCTAAAAAGACGACACGAATTTATTCGAGGAGATCTTTATGAAAAGTCTTTTATTGGCCTTCACTATTCTGACCAGCTCTCTAGCTTTTAGTCAGTCTATGATTGTGATGAAAACAGGTAAAGTCTTAACTATTGATGAGCAGGGCATGCTCTATGATTTAGGCAACTTTCTTCTGCCTTACCAGATTAAGCAGATGGGTGGACGTTATGTCATTGATGAAAACCGCAAACTTCGTACTGTTGATCGTAATGGATTCATGTACTCAAAAGAGGAAGAAGATAAAGTTCCAGTAAACATAGATTTTTTTGGAGATAACCATTTTATCACCAAATTTGGAAAGGTCTTCTCATTTGACGAACAGGGATTTTTCTTTGAATCAGATAAAGAAAGTGAATTCAGAAATATTAAAAATCATGGTGGGAATTTTTTCGTAGCTGAAAAAAGAGAAGAGAGAAAAAAAGTTCTCGCTCTTTATGTGATCAGTAATCTGGGTCAGATTGTTGAAGTTAATGTTCCTGGGCTAGATCTTGAGAATATCTACAATACCGGTGGTCAGTATTTCTCAACTTCTAAGGGTGAGCTTTTTACTGTATCTTCGGATGGATTTGTTTATTCAAAACTATCTATGGGTACATTTAAAGGTTGGGAATTGAAAAAGGGTGGTAACTACTTTATCGCCCATAATAGTGTTTACACAATTTCTCAAAGTGGACTGCTCATGAGTGTGGCATCTGCCGCAGATATTGGTGCAGTTAAGCATTTTGGCACAAATTTTTTCATCACTCAGGATGGCCGCTTGTTCACCATTTCCTCTACAGGAGCCATTAAAAATGTTCCTTTCGATTATAAGCTTTCTGATATTTCCCAATTCTCGCACTTATGATACGTTATCTCCCGAGGTAATCCCCTCGGGAGATTTTTATGGCCATTTCTTATATTTCTGAAAACAACAACTTTCGCATCGAAGTCAAAACTGACTTTGATTTTGATCAGTCTAACCCTCTTAATTATCAATACATCTTTAAGTACACCATTTTGATAACCAATATAGGTGATGTTTCCGCCCAACTTTTGTCCCGTAAGTGGAATATCAAGGATGCTAAAAACGAATTAAAGTTTGTTGAGGGTCCAGGTGTCATTGGTCAGCAACCTGATTTCCAGGCGGGTGAATCTTTTGAGTATTCAAGTTTTTGTCCACTTCCGACCATGAGCGGAGAGATGTGGGGACATTTTAATATGATCAATAAGTACGGTCAGAGTTTCAAGATTGATACTCCGTTGTTTAAATTTGATGTTCCGAAAGAATATATTGATAATTACTGAGCCAGAGAATCAAAACGCGTCTTTAAAAGGGCCAAACTTTCATTCATATCATTCATGAGCTCTTCTTTAGGGATATCCTCGTAGTTTTGGTCTCTGATCAAGTCGTGCATGATCCGCAGGCGCTCGAGGATATTCAAAATGTCATGAGAGATTTGGCGTTTATCCATTTTCACTTACCAGCTGAAAAGTGGTCTCGATCGGGCCAAACTTCATTTCGATTACATCATTAGGCTTGAGTGGTCCAACACCTGCTGGAGTTCCAGTAAAAATGAGATCCCCATCGCAAATAGGAAAGAATTTATCCACGTAATGAATAATGTCGTTAGGTTTCAAAAGGGCATTAGACAGTTTGCTTTCTTGGCGTATTTCGCCGTTCACTTTCAGGATAAATGGTGTTTCCTGCCAGTTAAGGAAATCACGTACACCTTGAATTGGGGTGCAGATCGCAGAGTTTTTAAAAACCTTGGAAATCTCCCAAGGATGACCTTTAGTCTTGAGTTCTTTTTGGAGATCACGCAAAGTGAGATCAAGTCCAAGCCCAAGTCCTATAATATTTTTTTTATAGAGTTTAAACACCACTTCGCATTCGTGATGAATAAGTCCCCTTTCCCAGGGAAGGGAAATGGTGCCTTGATTCTTAATTTCTTTGAAGACACTTGCTGGTTTGAGAAACAGAACGGGCATTTCGGGCGCCGCCTCTTTCATCTCAGCAATGTGATCGGAGTAGTTTTTTCCCAAACAAATGATTTTATCCATGACTGAAAGCTTAGCAAAAAATCATTAGTTTTCAAATATCCATGTTACATAACTTCCCAGAAGGGGATTATAGGAAAAACGGCCTTCGGGCCCAAAGGATAAGGTCGAGTGAATCGCCAGAATGAAGGTTTCATTACCTTGTCTGAGATAAATGGGTCCGCCGGAATCCCCAGAAAAAGAGAAAGTGTCATTGAGCTCAATGATTTTGTTATCAAGATCCATTTTTTTAAATTTGGGTGTGATGACGGTTCTGGAATTCTTTTTGTCTCTTTCTCCGAAGCCAAAACGGTACAAGGCCCCTGTCACAGTCACGCCTCTATAAATGGGGAAGATTTTTATTGCAGGAGGAATGTTCTCATCAAGAAAAATTTTGGCCAGATCTGACAGATAACGCGAGGACTTGGATTTGTAATTGGGATGAATCGTATACTTTTTTACCGAAAGTGATTTGTTCTTCGGGTTGTAGGAACTCTCTGTAAAAATACGAACTTTAAGAATTTCGCCTTCAAGGCAGTGGGCAGCTGTAACGATTAAAGTGGGAGAGACCGCTACCCCGGTGCAGGTGAAAACTCCGGTCGGACGGGTGACTTCAATGCATAGACTCGAATTAAATTCGTCCCATCCCCGTAATTGTGCAAAACCTAGAATGGGCATAGTTATGGTCCAAATTAAAAAGAAAAGTCTCACCGAAACCTCCGGTGAGACCAAGGTACCATACTAAATTTTTTAAAAACGTTTTAATTCCAGTTAGCGAAGATCCAGTCTTTTCGACTTGATACTAGGGGGTTATAAGAGAATTTCCCTTCTGGACCATAAGAGAGAGTTGAGTGAATGGCCACGAGATACATCTGGCCATCGCGTTGAATGAAGATTGGTCCACCTGAATCACCAGAGTAAGAGTACATGTCATCCAGCTCCAAAACCTTATCTTCAGTTTTGATCGCCTTAAACAGTGGCGTTATAAGAGTTCTCACATTTGATTGCGAGCGTGCACCATATCCCACTCGGAGAAGTTTACCTTTGAAGTTCGTATCATTTTTCATGATGGGGAAAATAGTCGTTGATTCAGGAAGTTTTGAGGAAAGCTTGATGCGCGCAAGGTCCGCTTTGAAGTTGGACGAACTTTTATCATATTCAGGGTGAAGCTCGAAGTGTTCAACATCCCATGATTGAGCATTAGGGTTGTAGGCAGATTGATTGAAAATCCTAACTTTAAGAATCTTCCCGTCTAAGCAATGTGCTGCTGTTAAAACCACGTCGTCTTTGATCGCCACACCTGTGCAAGTGAACTTTCCTTCTGGTCTTGTCACTTCTATGACGAGGCTTGAATTGAAGTTACTCCAGTCTACATTTTGCGCTACGGCAGTCGTTGTCGTAATCATAAACATCACCATAATCCTTGGTATTGTTAATCTCACATTCCCCTCCTGGGCTTGTGTACTCTCGTGACAATTATAGCCATGGATGGAATTGCGTGTCTAAGGTGCTTTTTGGCACTTTGGCAAAACTTACAGATTTGGTCTGTTATTAAAGACTTACGGCACCATTAAGCACTCGTTACCGGTTGTTTAAAAAATGGAAGCATAGTAATTTTAGTGAATGTCATTAAAGCGCTTATTGAATATTTCCTTACTATCTCTGTTCTTAGTGATTGCTTCAATTGCGGAGGTCCAATCTCACACGATTTCTTATTCAGATGTGGCCGAAGTCACCATTGAGGTTGAAGATCTTTCAGCTCCGATTACACCCGGCCTCTTTAATCTTGTTCCCATCATTATTTTTCTTGAAACTTCCGTACTCTACGTTTCCCTTGCAGAATCTTCTTCGCTAACTTCCACTATCCCACAACTTCTGTGCTCACACCGTATTGCCCTTCCTCCACCATCTTTAATTTAATTGGAATCGATTAATTTAAAAATGTAATCAAGAGGTCGTTATGTTTAGTGAATGGAAGAGTGACTTAAAATCATCATTAGTTGTTTTCTTAGTGGCCTTGCCTTTATGTCTGGGAATTGCTCTGGCTTCTAATGCCCCAATGTCGGCAGGTCTCTTTGCCGGAATCATCGGTGGTATTGTAGTGGGAGCCTTAAGTGGCTCACACGTCGGAGTTTCGGGTCCTGCAGCAGGTCTAACTGTCATTGTTCTCAATGGTATTACCCAACTAGGCAGTTTTGAAATTTTTGCTTCTGCGATTTTTCTTGCGGGTCTTTTTCAAATTTTATTTGGCTTCATCCGTGGGGGAATGATCGGGAACTTTTTTCCAACTGCGGTGGTACGAGGAATGCTTGCTGCCATCGGCTTGATTTTGATCATCAAGCAGTATCCCAATGCTCTAGGACTCATTAATGGCGGCGGGGTTCAGTACGGTATTGTTATCATTTCTCTTTTCTCTCTGGGGATTATGCTGTTCTGGGAAAAGATGGCCTACAGAGGGCTTAAATTTTTCAAACTCGTTCCAGGGGCCTTGATTGCAGTCGCATGCTCAATTATCATAAATGCCCTTTATCAAACGTACTTTCCAAGTCTCGCCCTTGGCTCACAATATTTGGTGCAGATGCCTTTTCACGGCGGGTTAAGCGAAATCTTCTCCATGGTAAGACTGCCTGACTTCACTCACATTTTTGATGGGGCGGTCGTACAGATTGCGCTCACCATTGCAATCGTCGCTTCCATTGAGACCCTGTTATGCGTGGACGCTGCTGACAAAATTGATCCTGATAAAAGAGTCACCTCTAAGGACCGCGAGCTACTTGCTCAAGGTGTAGGGAACGCTATCTCTGGACTAGTGGGTGGCCTACCTATTACTGCGGTGATTGTTAGGACATCGGCCAATATTGAGGCGGGAAATAAAACGAAACTTTCGGCTATCTTGCATGGAGTTTGGTTGATTACTTGTGTGGCCCTCATTCCGGGTATTTTGAATATGATTCCTTTGGCCAGTCTTGCCTGCGTTTTGTTACTGGTAGGTTATAAGCTCTGTAAACCGATGCACTTTATGCAAATGAAAAATCGTGGAGCAGATCAGCTCCTTATTTTCTGCACGACTATTATCGCAATTCTCGCGACAGATCTTTTAAAAGGGATCTTTGTTGGAATTGTGGTTGCTCTTTTCTTTGAGCTTAATAAGCTCACAAGACAGCCTTTTACCATTTCTCACGAAAATGATCACTCCGTTATCGAATTTACTAAAAATGTGGCATTCTTTCATAAACCTCAAATTCAAAAAGCCATAGACTCTGCACCCAACGGAAAAAAAATCAAAATACGTGGCATGAAAAATGTTAAAGTTCATATTGATGTACATGAATTAATTATTGAGCACAAAAATGTCGAGATCGATTGAAGTTAGTCCAATTTGTATAATTGAAACTCCATTTAAGGAGAAATTCGGAATCCCTCGCCAGTCGATGTTGATTCCCGAAGCTCTCGGAAAAATGGAGTTTCCTAAAAACGATTTTTTTATGGAAGCCTTTCGGGGTATCGAAGGCTTCTCTCATCTCTGGCTCATATTTTCTTTTCACGAAGCAGTTGGAGAGGGTGCCAAGGCACTGGTTCGCCCCCCAAGATTTTCGGGCAAAGAAAAATGGGGTGTCTTTGCAACTCGCTCTCCCCACCGTCCTAATCACCTAGGTCTTTCGGTTGTGAAATTTAAAAGTATTGATTATAGCTCAAGTAAAATCATCTTGATGGTTGAAGGAGTGGATTTAGTTTCAGGCACTCCTATCATGGACATCAAGCCCTACATCGCTTACGCAGACTCCTATCCACTGGCCACCTCGGGCCCTTTTCAGGAAAGCCCCATTTTTAAAAAAGTTGTCTGGAAAACGGAAGCGGAAATGAATCCAGAAACTAAAAGATTAATTGAAAAGGTTATTGGTCTTGACCCAAGATCAGGTGCTGATCAGATGGATTCTTTTGGCGTATCCATCGCTGGGTACAATGTACGCTTTCAAATGACTGATGGTGAGTTTGTGATTTTAGAAGTGACTAAGGAGTAGTCTGAAATTCGTAGTCCCCAAGGATGCCAAATTTAACATTCGCTTTTCCTGCAAAACCATCAATATCATTCCCAAAAATCACGTAATCTTTCATGATCGTAAACGGACTCTGATTGGTTTCCCACCCCAGGGCCTGTGTGGTGTAGAGTGCCAGATTGTAATGAGGCAAATATCTGAATAGCTCTTTAGTGCGTGCTGGAAGTTCTTTATTAAATGATTGAATGAGAACTGGAACTTCAAAAGAGCTGCGTGCCAGAAATCCATGGCCCCATCTGCCATTTTCTCCAACAGATTCTCCGTGATCAGAGAGATAAATCACCAGCGTTTTAGATTTTTGTTTTTCAAGAATTGTTTTTAGCTCATTCCAAAAGAGATCAAATTCAACGACTGAGTTATCGTAGTCATTAATTCTTTGGTTTGTGTCTTTATTCTTGAATTTAGCTGTTGCGGTTGTTGAACGCAATTCCCAAGGTCCGTGCGAGCCTCTCTGGTGGAGCATGATAAAATGTTTGCCTCCCGTCTGAAGGAGTTCGGATAGTTTTGGCAGAAGAACCCTGTCGATGACGGCGTTAGGGTCCACTGTTGCGGGAGAAACCGATTCAAGGCTGCGGTAATCATCTAGGTAAGCGGTACACAAATAAGGCGCAATATAGCGAAGTTGCTGGCCCGACTGGGCAGAAAGAAAATGGGTAGAGTATCCAATCTGTTTGGCCGACCTGAAGATGCAATGCTCACCCTTAGCGGCTTTAATTCCGCCTGCTTCGCCGTAACCCAGATTTAGAAAAAAAGCGACACTGATATCTGTTGAGACTCCGGCCGAGAGTCCAACGGTATGGAAAAAGTTAGGCGAACCTTTTAGTTGATCAAGATGGGGAGTGGTCGCTCGCTCATAACCAAAGAGACTCATGTGGTGAGGGGAGAGACTCTCACCTAGGACCAAAATGATGTTGTCCCATTCTTGCTTGGGACCCTTCGTTAGTTTGAGATTTACCGACTCGTTTTGCTCAAGAGAAAAACGTTTTGAATCCATTTTGTAGGGAAGAATTCGTCCCATAAAATAAGAAAGAGAAAGGTAAACATTAAAACCGGTCAGTTCACGAGTTGAGGGCTGGCGTCCCCAAGTATTGCCTGTGACGTATGTTCTTGCAGGGTTATACAGAAAATAAAGAATCAATAAAGCCGGCACAATCTTGAAAGCAAACTGAGTCTTGAGACGCTTGTGAAAATAGTAACCAATGGCAAGAGGAATCAAAGTGAAGGCTAGGGGAATGAGAACGTGCTGAAGTTCAGCCGTCAAGACGCCGGCAATTTCATGCATTTCAGAGAACAAAAGGAAAATTTCATTGGGCAGTATCTGAGTTCCAAAATAAGAGAGATGGGCCATCTGAGCAAAGTTCAGAATCATGATGAAACTTAAAATGAAAAAGCGAGTTTTTGATCCTTTCGCAAATGTGAAGAAGAGAAAGAAGGCAAACATCGCCAGATTTTTTTCAAACGTCAGCCAGGTGATAGGATAACCCTTGAGAGCGTAAAACCCATACTGCTGCCCAAGAGTCAAAACGAGAAAAATTAACGCTAAAGAAATGTGGTTTCGCGCTTTTTGAAACATGCTGAAAATTATCCGCGTGTCTTGAGTTCTTTAAAGACTCTCTCTAGCAGAGCTTTGCATTGAGCTTCGTCTAGTCCATGGAGCATGTGACTCGGTGGAAGAGCTTTTAAGCTCTTCTCAGAGTTGCTCTTAAAAGAAACAAGTCTATTGTTGATGTTGTTTCTAAGAGTTCTGAGCTTTTTATCAGTAAAGGCACTTAGGTCTGAGTAATCTTTCATTTTCTATTCCTGAATTTAAATCCAACTTTAGGTTTTCTGTTATCTTCTGGTTTTTTTGAGGCGTCTGTCGATTGTGGCGCTCTAGCTGCGGGACGCTGCTCATTTCGCTGCTCACCGCGCTCTGGTCTCGGCTTGTGTTCGGGTCTTGGGCCTCTGACTGCGCGTGGATCACGGAAATTAGTTTCCTTAGACGGTTTTACATATTGCTCAGGCACGCCCACAAAATTTTCTGCAGAGAGTTTGAGACCAATTGTTTTTTCAATACGTTTGAGAGCATCTCTTTCTGTTTCATCACAAAAAGAAATAGCGTCGCCTTCTTTGCCGGCGCGGGCCGTTCTTCCAATTCGGTGAACATAACTTTCAGCTTCTACTGGAAGGTCATAATTCACCACGTGAGAAATACCCTGGACATCAATTCCGCGGGCAGCAATATCAGTCGCAATGAGGACTTTAATCTTTCCTTGCTTAAAGTTCTCAAGTGCCTGTTCGCGAGCTGACTGAGATTTATTTCCGTGAATAGCAGCACATGGGATCTTAAAGAAATTAAGGTAATCAACAATCTTATTGGCGCCGTGTTTCGTGCGCGTGAAAACCAACGTGAGTTCAGTTGATTCTTCGTTAATGATTTTTTTGAGCAGCTGGTTCTTATCGGCTTTTTTACAGTGAATGATTCGTTGATCGATTTTTTCGACTGTTGTCGAAGGAGGAGTGACTTCAACTTTCTTCGGGTTATGAAGAAGTTTGGCCGCTAGTGAAGCAATCTCGCCTGGCATAGTGGCCGAGAAAAGAAGTGTTTGCTTTTTAGGTGGCAGCTTGGGAATAATTTTTCTGATGTCGTTAATGAATCCCATATCAAGCATTCGGTCAGCTTCATCGAGCACAAAGATTTCAACTCGGCCAAGTCGGCAGTGACCCTGGTTCATGAGATCCAAAAGACGTCCCGGTGTAGCGACCAGAATATCCAAACCGTTTCTTAGGGCATTGACCTGAGTGCCTTGGCCCACGCCACCGAAGATAACAGCATATTTTAATTTAAGACCTTCACCGTATTTATCTAAGCTCTCTTTGATTTGAGAAGCTAGCTCACGAGTCGGAGCAAGAATCAGCGCCCGAGGCTCACATGGCATAAGGCTGAAGTCTCGATTAGCGAGACGCTGAAGCATAGGGAGAGTGAAAGCAGCAGTTTTTCCAGTACCCGTTTGAGCGATTCCCAAGAGGTCACTACCTTCAAGAAGATGAGGAATCGATTCGGCCTGGATAGGGGTTGGAGTTGTATAACCGGCTTTTTCTAGGTTTTGTAGAAGCTGCGCGTGGAGCTTGAGTTCATTGAATTTTAACATGTGCGGACAATCGTTCTTTACGCGTCAATCGTCAATCTAAACTCATTTCAAAACTGAGAAAATCCGGTGGATTGGGGGCCCATTTATGGCCTGATCTCATGAACTTAAGCTATTTTCCCCACTTAAATTGACATTTGTAGCTAATTAGCTACAATGCAAAGGAGTACATTTTGAGGGTCTCGATCTATGAGAGTGAAAGTGGAGATAGTCCATTTAAACTTTGGTTTCATTCCATTGGTGATTCACTGATACTTCAAAGAATTCGAATGAGAATTCTCAGGATTGAAGAAGGAAATTTAGGGGATCATAAATATTTAGGCGAAGACGTTTATGAACTCAGAATGACGTTTGGTGGCGGAATCAGAATTTATTATGGAATTTATAATAATGAGGTCGTTCTACTGCTGACTGGTGGAAATAAAAACTCCCAGCAAAGAGACATCATAAAAGCGCGAAGCCTGTGGCAAAAATTTTTGGAGAAAAATAGATGAAATCAGCAATTCCATTTGAGGATTTTTTAAAAGAGTCTCTCGTGGGTGATGAGGAATCACAATTTAATTTACTCAAGGTCGCTTTCGAAGAAAACTACGACATGCCTGGGGCCATTATGAGAGCTATCCGCGTTGTGGCCGAAGTCCGGGGAATCTCCCATCTGGCCGAGAATGCAGACTTAAACCGAGAAAATCTTTACCGCGTTCTGTCTGGAAACACTTTTCCTCGAATTGATACGTTCTTTAAAATTATAAACGCGCTCGGGCTTAGGCTTACAGTTGAGCCTAAAGTAAGTTAGTGCTACATTATTCTGATGAAAGTCCTCATCTCACGTAAAGATCTCCGGGATACCACCTCTGGGGTGCCTAAAAAGGTGCTGCAAGAGCTTCAATTCTTTAACAAATCTGGCCATGAAGCCTTTGCGATTGCAGAGACCATAAATACTGAAATGGTTAAGGAATTCGGAGGCGTCCCAGTTAAGACTTTTCGTTGGCCCTTCTCTGGCTATTTTCGCCGTCAGTTTTATCATCAACAAGTCGAGCGCTGGGTTCGTAAAAATCGTCCCTCCATCGTTATTGGCCACGGTGATATTCTTCACCAGGATGTTCTCTATATTCACAACTGTGTTCACCTCGCCCATGAATTAATCGAAGGTAAACCTTTGCCGGCCGATCATGAGGTAGGGAAAGTTCATTCGGCGATCTTTGAAAAAGGCTCATATAAACTTCTCGTCTGTAATTCGCAGATGATGAAGGATGATTTAGTCAAACGTTTTCAGGTTGATGCCAATAAAGCCGTGGTGATTTATCCTGAAGTGAATCTTGCTAAATTTAAAGTTGATGACGCTGCAAAAGTAAAAAAAGAGTGGCGGACAAAGTTTGGGTTTGCTGAGGATGATTTTGTGATAGGGCTCGTCACCTCAGGCAATTTTAAAAAGAGAAATCTTGGGCTTTTAATCGAAGCGTATAAAGAAATCGCCCAGACAAATCCCAAAGCGAAGTTGTTCATTGCGGGCGGAAATATTGATCAGAAATACAAAGATCAAGCGCCCAAAGAAGGTGTGGTTTTTGCTCCACCAATAATTGATGTGAAAAATTATTATTACCTCTTAGACGTCTTTGTCCTTCCTGCCCACATTGAGGAATTTGGCCGAAGTGTGCTGGAGGCGATGTACTGTGGAGTACCGGTTATTACTACTAAATATGTGGGTGCGAGTGAAATCCTCGAGGGAAGTTCCCGTGAATTTATCTTGGAAGAGATCACACAGGCGAACTTAGTGGCAAAGTTAAAACGACTGATGGATCAAGAGATTTTTAAGTTGGTTTCAACTCAAAATATAAAAACTGCGCAAGCTTATAGCTCAGAAGTTCAGAGTAACGTCTTCGGTGAAGTGCTGACGAAATTTGGAATCCTACGTGGATAAGCTTCAAGAACTCATCAAGACTCACAAACTTCTGCCTCATCCAGAGGGCGGGTACTATAAAGAAACTTATCGTTCGGATTATTCGACGGGGATTTTTTATTTGCTCACTAAGGGCGAGAAATCAAGCTTTCACCGAATTAAATCAGACGAGATGTGGCACTTCTATGGTGGGGATTCACTAACAGTGGTGGAGATTTCACAAGAGGGTGCTCTTAAAGAAACCCGCCTGGATAAAGATCATGTTCAGTATGTAGTACCGGCCGGAGTGTGGTTCGGGGCCTACCTTGAAAATGACTCCAATTACGCTTTTGTGGGGTGCACCGTAGCTCCTGCTTTTCACTTTGAAGATTTCGAATTGGCCTCGAAAGATGTCTTTCTAAAGAGTTATCCTCAGCATGCTGCTATGATTCATAGATTAATTACCTGATTTTAATCATCAAACTTCATATGTCACATCAGCTTCAATCTGGTACTGATTTCGTAAATTGGTTACATCAAACCTAGGAGTATTTATGAAATTGGCCCTACTTGCCCTTTTAATGTTTTCTTCAACTGTCTTTGCTTTTGAGAAAGTAAAAATCAACGGCAAACTCTATGTGGCAAATGGTTTTGATGACAACGATCTGGTTGAGTTAACTGTAGTTGGAACTCTTCCTAACTCTTGTTACAAAAATCCTTCTTACGAAATCGAAAGAAAAGATAATAAATTTTCAGTCCGTTTATTTGCTCACTACGTTCCATTGCCTGAAGGCTGTAGAGAAGTGTCGATGCCATACACAGAAACGATTAATTTTGGGATGATGTATGCTGGAGATTATGGTGTTGCTTTAATTAACAAAAAGAATACTGAACTTAAAAGTCTTCAAATTAAAACAGCTTCATCTCAGCTAGTTGATGAGTTTTTGTACGGTAACGTCAGTGGTGTTGTTGAAAACGATTATAACCGTGAAATCGAGCTTATCGGTGTTAACCCAGTTAACTGCCTAGAGTTGGATAAAGTTGTTGCTGACGTACAAAATGCAATGATTGTTGTAAGACCACTTTTTAAAGAAGTTGGAACTTGTGAAAATAAACCAACTCCGTTCAAAATTAAATACACTGTTCCATTCCTTGATGACCAAGTGAAAGGTGTTCTTCTTCATGTGAGAGTGATGAACGGTAGATCTTACAATTATCTTTATCAGAATCAGATGAAATAGTTTTCTTGATCGCGGGTCACTAGCCATTACGGCTGGTGACCTTTTTGGCATTTCAGGTCTGAAGTATATTCTTCTACAAATCTATAATTATTCAAATTGAGTCGCAAAAACTGTAATTAACCCAATGCTTTTAAAAAGAATTATCGCAAATTTGCGATAATTGGCAATCTAGGGTATATTATGGAAGTTAGGGTATTTCCGCAGGTTGAAAAGGTCTTAAGTAAGGAATCAAAAGAAATAAGGCAAGATCTTCAGGATGTGCTGGAAAAGATTGAGCTAAACTTCAAATTAGGTATGCCACTCATTAAAAGCTTGGGCTCTATTTTTCCTGGCTTGAGTGAAATTCGGATAAAAGACAGATCTGGGCCATTTAGAGTGATTTATATCTTAAAGCGAAAAGAAGTTATTTATCTTATTCATGCTTTTAGGAAAAAAACACAAAAGTTACCTGAAAAAGAAAAGCAAATAATTTTGAAGAGACTGAAGGAAATAACCAATGAGCAAGATTAAATCGTATAAAAGTGTTCATCATTTTTCTCGAGACGCATTGAATTTAAATGATTATGAAAGTTGGCTCATTACTTTCAAGAATAAACTAATTAAGTTGATAATTGAAACCAGGAAGAAAAATAATCTATCTCAACAAGATCTTGCTCTTATTTTGGGGACGACTCAATCAGTGGTCAGCAGGATTGAATCGGGTCCTTCGAAGGGTATAACTATTGATTACCTCTTAAGGGTTGCTACCGGGTTAGGAATCTTGCCTCATAAGATGATTAAGTTGGCAGCGTAGTTAGAGTCTAGTTATCGCATAAAATTAAGTCATCAAAAGTGAAGTCACTAAGACCAAGAGCATTGGGTTTTACAGAGCAGAATCTTCCAGGTCTGGTTTGAACAATTCCATCCGTAGTTCCTAGAAAGTATACTTTAGAGTCTTCTGGAGAATTTTTCCCAAGCCAGCTTTCATTAGAGGTTGGAGAAAAATACTGTACTTGCAAAGCAGAATTTCCAGGAAGGCCAGGGGTCAATGGTGTGATATAAGCATCCCACTTTTTCCCGGGAACTTTGACGGTGTTATCAACAAATGATGAAATATTAGAACAAGGAATTGAAAGTTTGAACACATTCTCTTTATCTAGTATTTCCTTTAATCCGCTAGCTAGTTGAGCGCAGTTTGAAAAGTAATCAGGCAAAGTTAATTTTAATCCTGCCTTCATCTTATTTCTTTTAAGTGTCGACTCATTTTTTTTCATATCTTTTGTTAGGATGTCGGCATTGTAATTTTTTACTGTCACTTTATTTAATTCGAATAAGTTTTTAACTTTGACCATCTTGCTATCTTGGCTCCAAGGTAGGTCGAACCCTTCTATTTCACCACTTGTGATTAAAAAATAATATATTGGATTGTAGTACCCAAGGCTTTTGTATCTTTTGTCGTCTGCTTTGTTGCCATAGAGGATCAGATCACTATCTTCATCTTTTGTAGTAAGTAGGAGTTCGTATTTAGGGGTCGAAATAGTTCCTTGGTAAACGATTGAATCACGCACATCTTTTGGGTAGAAACAATTTGGCATTACGCCGCGAACTCCGAAATCAGCATTTTCCATGGACCAGCCAAACCTTAGGTATATACTCCTGAGTACGTGGTCAATGTTGACGTCGTTTTTGAATGAAAAGCAGAATGCATTATCTTTCTGGGGGGGACAGGTTTCATAGCCTGGGAAAAGCCAGTTTTTGTGATTGGTTAATTGCTCAAACTCGTAAATAAAGTTTGGAAGTTTATAGATCTGACCATTGCACATCTTGATATCATTTTTAATTCCAATTTCGACTTTGACTCTCTTGCATGATGAAGCCAAAATTGATTTCCCATCTTCCGCACATGACACCTTTTTGTTTTTAAGTATAGAGTTTGACCTAAATTCACCTATCTCGGCTGAAAAACGAGGGTATATATGATTAATGACAAAGAAACTGGACCAATCGTCTGCTTTTACTGGGTTTAAAAAAAAGACCGGGTAGGCGATATTTATCTTAGTGGTTGTTTTTTTATTCATGCCACCTGAGAAATATAGGCTAATTGCTACAACTAGGACTGCAACAAATATAATGAGATAGGGAAACGAGAATCTGGGAGTTTTTATTTTGTACTCCAGTCGTGTTGATCTATGTATTCATCTAGGTAATTACCGGATATTCCAGGGCCACCAGGTATAAATACAATTGATTTTTTGCATGTCTTATTCTCATAATGAGAATAATTATTATTAATAACTTTTTTCATGATGCTAAAATGATACCTCTATCCAATGTCCTTGATAACTACTTTAGGAAAAAGATTTCAGTAATCTTATTTGTCACTTTCTTGTGCGCCTCGGCGACAGCACTAATCCTTGGATATTTAAAAAACAAGAGCGATTTGAAGTCAACTTTGCAGGTCTCTTCCTCTATTTACTCCTCACTCCTTTATAGTAAAGATTGGGATTTGCTGAATAAATTCTCCTCCGTCCTTATTAATGATAATAATTTGCAATCTATAAAAATTCAGTCTAAAGAAAACAATGGTCTTCTTTATTCATACTCAAATAATCAAAACGGACTGATCCCAGTTCATTGTAGTTCAAATTCTCAGTCTGAATTAATTAAGCTTTCTATTTGCCGGAATATCGTAGGATTGGAATATCTGAGCTATATAATTGGACTTGTGTTGTTATTCGCAGTGGTCGCATATCTATTTTTCTTAAAATCAAAAAAGAATGCTGTTTTATTTTTTGATGAGATTTCAGGAAAGATCAGCGATATCCTCAGCAAAGAAATTCCACCTGGGTCAACGTTCCACATCAAAGAGCTAAATGACCTTTATTCTAACATAACGGAGAAATCCAAACGCATCGAGAAACTTGCTCGCACAGCCGCGCTTGTTGATATCTCTCG
>JFJP01036968.1_pt1 | contig 87629 bp, 75 predicted proteins | sample 431651 | NCBI WGS metagenome assembly JFJP01 (sample SAMN02602958, study PRJNA72255) | Microbial mat metagenome, whole genome shotgun sequencing project. | biome: fresh water; feature: sink hole; material: water; isolation source: purple microbial (photo- and chemosynthetic) mats found in...
ATTTTGTTGCAATCAATAATCTGTTTACTCATCTCATCCGAATGGCGGAATTGCCTCCCCTGCGGTCCGGCTGCTCGCTAAAAACACCCACCGGGTGTTTTCTGACGCTCGCCCCTGCCATCCGGGCAGAAAATGTAATGCGGATGCGAAAATAGGATAATTTTTTCAAATGCCCACTATTGCCTTATGCCTGATCAGGCTACAATACGTTAAGACCTACGATCTATGATGATATGGGAATGCCCCAAATCTACAATACTAAAAGGCCTACGGCCTATACCACTGTTGCCGGGACCTGCTGAATGCTGATTGCCGACTGAGGACTGCCGAGTGGACTACTGCCTACTGCCTACTGCCTACTGCCTATTCCCTGATCTTCAGTATCTCCACCTTCCGGAACTCCACGGGATGCGATTCTGACTGAAGTGCAATATAACCCTCCTTCAGGGGTGTTCCTTGCGGCAGGGTGAACCCTTCCGGCAGATCACCGCCTATCTGCGGCCTGCTGTAAGTAAGAACAGTATCTCCGTTTACAATATGATGGATAATGCTATCGGCATAAACCACCAATTCCGCTGTGACCCAGGCATCATCATAAAAGAACTTCGATGTTGATAAGGTGCAATGTTCAGTAATCAGAGTATCGTCAATCATAATATGGGTATGCGGGGTGCAGACATTCATTGTTGTAGTTTCATATTCTGCGGTGCTGCCGAGAAACTGCACCTCAACGGAAACGGGCCAGTCCTGGTTGAGGCCAATTGTTGCCGGATCCTGGCAGTGGAACATTATCCCGCTGTTGCGGTATCCCCATGAAGGACCTCCGGGCATCTGTTCGCCGGTGAACCTGTACTGAAGGCGAAGTTTGTATGAGGAGAATGGTTCCTTGTAGTAAATATGCCCGAATTCAAACCTGAAGGTGTCATATTCCGAGTATGATACTTTCATTATGCTGTCCTCAACCCTGAAGGTGTTCTTGTAGTTTTCACCCAGGGGTGATCCCTTAATCTTGATCACCCAGCCGTCGAGATTTTCTCCGTTGAAGAGGGAGATCCACTCTTCCGTTGGGGTGTTGCGCGTGTTGCAGGATGCCAGCGTCAAGGTGAGGATGGCAATTGTCAGGAGATTTTTCATAAATGAAAGATAATCTATATAATTAATGTGCTACAATATTTTATGCTAGACGAGCAATTTTCAGTCCTCAGTCTTATCAGGCAGTAGGCAGTAGGCAATAGGCAGTAGTTCAGCCCGCTGTCCACAGTCCAAAGTCCACAATCCCCAGTATTTCAGCTGGATTGGCGGCTGCCGACTGCCGGCTGCGGACTGCTGACTGCATTCATAATAGCACTTTGTATGCCCTCCGCATCATATCCGCACTCACGCCACAGCTCCTTCTGGGTGCCATGCTCAACGAAATAGTCGGGGATGCCCATTCTCTTTATCTCCGGCGTATACCCGTGATCGGCGGCAAACTCAAGAACGGCAGTGCCAAACCCTCCCTTGATCACCCCGTCCTCTACGGTGATGATCTTCCTGAACTTCTTCATCACGTCATGCAGGACCTCCTCGTCAAGGGGATTGGCAAACCGCATGTCATAATGCATTACAGAAATTCCCCGAGCACTCAGTGCGGCCACGGCATCAACAACAAAGTTACCCGGATGGCCTATACTCAGCACGGCAATATCACTTCCCTCACTGATCAGTCTCGCCCGGCCTACTGGTATCTCCGCAAAAGGCTGCTGCCAATTGCATATAACGCCGGTCCCGCGCGGATAGCGGATACTGAAGGGTCCCTTTACGCTGTCTAGCTGGGCCGTGTACATCATGTTGCGCAGTTCCACCTCGTCCATGGGTGCGGCCGTGATCATCCCCGGGATGTTGCGCATGAAGGCAAGGTCGAAGAAGCCGTGGTGTGTGGCCCCGTCAGTACCTACCAGTCCGCCCCGGTCGAGGCAGAAGATCACTTTCAGTCTCTGGATAGCTACGTCATGCACCACCTGGTCATAGGCCCGCTGAATGAACGACGAGTAGATATTGCAGAAGGGAACCATTCCGTTGGCTGCCAGTCCGGCTGAGAATGTCACCGCATGCTGCTCGCATATACCTACATCAAAAGCTCTACCGGGCATCTCTTTCATCATGATGTTGAGCGAGCAGCCTGAGGGCATAGCCGGTGTGATACCCACTATCTTTTCATTCTGCCGTGCCAGTTCAACGATCGTATGACCGAAGACCTCCTGGTAAAGCGGGTGTTTGGAGCATTCGGAAGGCTTTATCAGCTCCCCTGTACATTTATCGAACCGGCCCGGTGCATGGAAGATGGTCTGTTCCTGCTCGGCTTTCGGGAATCCCTTGCCTTTTACCGTTATACAGTGAAGAAGCTTTGGCCCCGGGATGGTCTTGAGGTCTTCCAGCACCCTTGTGAGGTGCATGACGTCATGCCCGTCGATGGGACCGAAATACCTGAATTTCAATGCCTCGAACATATTGCTCCGCTCAAGCACGGTACCTTTGATGCTGCTCTCGATCTGTGAGGCTATGATCTGTGCCTTCGAGCCCACTCTCTTTGAGCGGCCCAGCAGCCTCCACATCCTGTCTTTGAACCTGTTGTAGGTCCTGCTGGTGGTGATGTCAAGCAGGTACTCCTTCATGGCTCCCACGCTGGCATCTATTGATATGTTATTGTCATTGAGAATCACCAGGAGGTCAGCTTTCTCGTTTCCCGCGTTGTTGAGTCCTTCAAAAGCAAGGCCGGCCTGCAGGGCACCGTCGCCAATCACCGCCACCACCTTGCGTTTTTCACCTTTGACACGCGCAGCAACAGCCAATCCCAGGGCTGCCGAGATGGATGTTGATGAGTGCCCAACCCCAAAAGCGTCGTATTCACTTTCGGCCATGCGCGGGAATCCGCTGATACCCTTGTATTTGCGATTAGTATGAAATTGATTCTTCCTTCCGGTGAGGATCTTGTGCCCGTAAGCCTGGTGCCCTACATCCCACACAATTTTGTCGTAAGGTGTGTTGTACACATAATGAAGGGCAACAGTAAGCTCTACCACCCCAAGGCTTGCTCCCAGGTGGCCGGGATTACTGCTGACCTCATCAATGATGTGCTCTCTGAGCTCATCACTGAACCTGACAAGCTCCAGCCTGTCAAGTTTCCTGAGGTCGTCGGGGGTGTCTATCTTGTCTAACAGCCTTTCTGATGCTGACATGTAATAAGGGTCCTAAGTGACCGGGCAAAGATACTCATATTTTAAGTTTCGCCTAAAATTTCACTATGCCCGGTGATGGTGGTAAATATTCTCCATTGTTAATTAATCATTCAACTATTAACAACATGGTTAGCCATTAATTGTTTAATTCGCAGCAAGAGAAAAGTCACAAAAAGATCAGGTCATGATATCACGGAAAATTATTTTACCGGTTGTTCTGATAGCACTTACAGCGGTCTCATGTGTCACGGGGAAGAGGTACAATTCACTCAACGACAGGAATTTAATGCTGTTATCAGAACGTGATTCACTCAAGGCGGAGAATGTCTGGCTGTCCATGTCGAACAGAGAGTTGACGACCAAAACGATGCAGCTCACCGAGGAGACAGGGAGGCTTACTGAAGAGTATGAAAAGGCCCAGGCAGACCTGACACTGTCGAGGGATGAGGTCAGCAGGCTTACAACCCGTTATGATGATCTTCAGAGGGCTCAGCAGGAGCTTGTTGCAGGCAAGGCCCAGGAGACACAGCGTCTGCTGGCCGAGCTAAGGCAGGCGCAGACGGACCTTAAGCAGAGAGAGGATCTGATGCGTGACCTTGAGATGAACCTTGACACCAAGAAAGCCACTCTTGAGGAGCTTACCTATGAGCTCGAGAGGCGTAACGCCCGCCTGGCAGAGCTGGAGAAGATGCTTGACGCCCAGCAGAAGGCGGTGAAAGCATTGAAGGATAAGGTATCGGATGCGCTGTTCGGCTTTGAGAACAACGGCCTTACGGTCACGATGAAGAACGGGCAGGTTTATGTATCGATGGATGACAAGCTGCTCTTCAAGACAGGAAGCTATGAGATCGACGCCAACGGCCGCACGGCACTGCGCAAGCTGGGCGCACTCCTGGAGAAGAACACTGATGTCACCATATCCATAGAGGGACATACTGACGATGTGCCCTACAGAGCGGCACCGGGCCAACAGATTCTTGACAACTGGGACCTGAGCGTCAAGAGAGCCACAACAGTGGTCAGGGTGCTGACACAGGATACGCACATCAACCCGAAACGGCTTGTGGCTTCAGGTCGCAGTGAATATATGCCCGTGGATGCAAACAAGACCCCTGATGCCAGGCAGAAGAACAGGAGGACGGAGATCATACTTACACCTGACCTCACCGGTCTGTACAAGATACTGGAGAGCTACTAGCGGACCGCTCACCTGCCGAATTCACCCAGCCTCACGTTCAGTCTTTCAAGGGCCTCAACGAGATCTTCTTCGGGTTTAAGGAAATCGAACTCTTTCCAGAATCCTTCGTCATATCCTTCTATGGTCAGCGAGAAGATGGAGTAGGCCGGTGCCAGATCCTCGTGGTCAAACCGCACCACACCGTCAGTACGGTAATCAGTCACCGCCAGCTCGAAGAAGATGTTGAAGCGGCTGTTGAAGACCCTCTTCTTTCCCCTCGCCGTAAACCCTAGATCACCCCTTACATGTGCCAGGTAATACCTCCCGTCAACATTCCTGTAACGTGCCCTGTACCTGACATACTCAGGTTTCATGGAATATTCGCGGGGAAGCCTGCTGATAAATGACTCACCCGTCTGATCAATATACAGAGGGTTAACTTCGAACTCTGCAAGGACGACACTGTAATTATCAACATTGATATAGATATCGCCCTGCATAAGCGCTTCTGTCACCTGCTCCCGCTGTTTGAACGAAACCACGAAGGCTGTCTGGCCGTCAATGGTTACTATATCGGTAAGGTGGTACTCATAGAAGTTGAATGACTCCGGATCAAGAAAGTCGAACAGGTGTCTCATGCCGTCAAGCGACAGTGTGGCGCTGAGGCCCGCCTTGAGCCTGACAGCCAGGGTGTCTTTTACCTCCAGATTCTCTATCTTTCTGCTGCGCAGCACTTTAATCTGGTCATTCTGCAATGACCGGGCATACGGACTCTTATAGATCTGCACCACTGCCTCAGAGTATACCTGCGGTTCTTTTCTACGGTAAACGCCTTCGCGGTAAAAGCCGGTAAGCAGTGCAGGGGTGGTTCCGTAATTAGATGCAACCGAGGAGACTGTCTTTCTTATTATCAGTAGCGGATCCTGGGCCCTGATGATGATCTCAGGTATAGGGATAAAATCTCTGTCCATACTTATGATCATATGGTTGCCCGGCAGGCTTCGGACAGGCATGCGGCGGTTGACATAACCTACATATGAGACAGAGAGAGTGTCTTCAAGACACTCTCCGCTTATCCTGAGGATGAAATCGCCGTTGAAGTTCGTCACTGTTCCCCTGCCCCGGTGGCTGATACCAATAGTGGCATAGGGAAGAGGCTCCCCACTCTCAGCATCTGTAATTTTGCCGCTGATAAAGAATTTTGCCGCTGCGGATTCAGTCAGGGTATCGGCTACGGGTTCTCTCTCCGGTTCACGGTAGAGGATGATGTGTCTGCCCATCACTGAATATCTGACGGTTGGGTCGCCCGCAATCGAATCGAGGATATCTTTTACCGGCATGTCAAAACCGGGGATGGCAAAAACCCTTTCAGCGTCAATTATCCGGGAGTCATATGTAAAGAGATAGCCGGTAAGCCTGCTTACCTCACCAAGAGCCCTTGATGCCTTTATGCTGTTCCCTGGCAGGTTCAGTTCTCTGTCAAGGACGCTCTCCTGTGCAAAAGATGGCAGGAAGAGCAAAAGCAAGCCGGCAACCAGGATCACACGTTTTCCCTCTGAACCTGTCGGCCACATCAGATATTATTGAGCCTGTCCGGGATAAAGCGTGTAGGTCCCTTCTCCCCCGACAGAACGAAGGTTAAAGGTAGTGCAAATCAGTTTAATAATTGTATCATGCGGCTGACGTTCGAAGGGAGAGGTAAGCCTGTAGTCATTTATTGAAGGTTCGCCTGCGGTGATGGCAATATTGAAGGTGCGTCTGAGGTCTTCAAAAACCTCCTCCAGCCGCTCCCCGTCAAAGACGAGCATATCTGTGTGCCATGAGAGGTAGTTCTCATTCGTGTTGAGAGCCTGTGATGAACCTTCGGTGGATACCTTACCCACATATTCAGGGTCAAGAGTCACGCTTTGTGTTCCGTCAGCGCTGGTTAACAGAACCTTTCCTGATGCGACAAACACCTCAACCTCGTTGTGCCCGTTATCGGTCATCACGTTGAATGATGTGCCTAGCACCCTGACCGTTGCATTGCCGGCATCAATGATGAAGGGTTTTGCTTCATCGGGGACAATGTCAAAGAAGGCTTCTCCCTGGAGTGAGACTTTCCGGCTGTTATGCCCGAACTCTTTCGGATAGGTGAGCTTGCTGTCACGGTTGAGGAAAATTTTGCTGCCGTCGGCCAGTAAAACCTCGATGTTTCTTTCATCAGCGGTTGATGCTATGGTAATCTTGTCCGGTGCTGCCACCTCAAAGACCAGCCATCCCATCCCGGCAAAGATGATTACCATTGCAGCTATTCTGGCGAATGTCTGAAAGAATGATCTTCTCTGCAGAGGTAGTGTTATGACAGGTTTATCAGCCTCTATTCTGCCGTTGAGTTTCTCCCAGGCTTTGTCAACATCAATAATTTCGTTATCTGTATATTTCAGATCATTCCATTTTTTCATTATATCTCCTTCTTCACTGATCAGGAGCCTGGACGCTTCGTCGCCGTAGCTTTTTTCACCAGAGAGCCATGCTGCCGCATCGGCCCACTCCCGGTCATTCAATTGTTCTATCTGTTTATTCTTTTTCATGACTCTGCAAGTGCTTTTCTGAATTCCCTGAGTGCCTTACCCATGTCTGCCTCAACAGTCTTGAGTGAAACCGCAAGTTTGTCAGCTATTTCGTGGTATTTCAGTCCTTCAAACCGACTCATCCGGAATATTACCCTGCATCTCTCTGGCAGTTGTTCGAGTACTCTTGCCACCCTGGTCTGCAACTCACTGTAATATATGGCTTCTGTCACAGGTTCGGAGGTCAGCTCAGCGCCGGCAGATACCTCGCCGGCATGGCGGCTGACAACTTTCTGGTGCTCTATATAATGCAGTGACCTGTTGTGTACCGAGCGAAAGAGGTATCCGTTTAAAGAGCTTTCAACCCTGAGGGTCTGCCTGTCCTGCCACAGCCTGAAGAAGAGTTCCTGTACAATCTCTTCTGCCGCGTCATGGTCTCTGAGGAGTGTCTTTGCATAGCGAACCAGTGAAACATAGGAGGACCGGAACAGCTTCTCAAACTCCTGTTTGTCTCCCTGCCGGATCCTCCCTATTATATCACTGTCAATGCTCATGCCTCAGTGGGGCCTGTCTATTCTGTCCTGTCGCTGAATTTGACTTTCCTGCTCAGCTTCCTGATGGCTGCCTCGATGCTCTGGTCGGGCTCAATGACGTTGTAGTCTCCCCAGAAGTCAGGGTCAGCGAAGGCTGCCACCTCTTCGGTGAAGAAATCAGTCGGTTTGATCCTCTCCTTTGATGCAAATTTAATGACATCCTTTTCAGTACGGTCGGTAATGGCGAGCTCAGACATCGTGGTATAGTTCGTGTTGAAGAGTTTCTTTTTCCAGTCGACTTTGAATTTGACCTCCGCCCTTGAGTGGTTGAAGTACCATTTGCCGTCCATTTCGCGGTAGCGTACCAGGTACGATGTAACCTCGGGCTGAACCTGCATGCCCATGGGTTTCTTCCTGATGAACATTGATGCTGCCAGGTCTTTGTTCTCAAGATTGAATGAGAACTCAGCCTGTGCCACTGCATAGGTCTCAATATCAATAAAGAGGCGGCCCTGGTAAAGAGGTGTGGTTATTGAAGGCTTCTGGTAGAAGTTGATCACGTAGTTGGTTCTGTCGTCTATGACAACGATGCTTGACAGCTCCAGCTCATACTGTTTGAGCGCCTCCCTGGTAAGGAAGGTTTCGGGGTTCTTCACCACGTCAAGGTAGAGTGTGGTTGTGGGGCCTCCCTGGAGCTTGAAGAGGACGGTGTCCATCTTTGCCACATCATTGCTCTTCCTGCCCTTGTATATCCTTACGGCATCAAACCTGAGGTCATTCTGGTAAGGAGCCTTGAATACTTCAACAACGGCTTCACCTATGGAGATATAACTGCGGTTTTTCCTGATGGTCTCTCGGTAGAAACCAGTCATGTCATTAGGCAGGTCCGGATAGTTGTCATCGAAACGGCTCATTACCTGCTCCATGATCTCTTCAGGTATAAGGGGCTTAACGATGATCTCCTTGATAGGGATCATTGCCGTCTCCAGTTCAATCACGTTGCGCTGGCCGTTGGTCTTCATCTCATCGATTGACATCTCCCTGTTCTTGTAGCCAACATATGAGAACTCCAGTTTGCCTGTCTCCCCTTCTGCGATCTTGAGGGTGAACTCACCGTCGAGGTTCGTAACAGTTGATACGTTTGTTCCCTGTACTGCTATTCCTGCAAAGACAAGCGGGAGGTTCGTCTCGGCATCAACAACCCTTCCGCGGATGACGGTCATCTGTTGCTGATCTCTCTTCGTCTTGCCTGGTGCGGCTGCTGCCGACAGGTCTTCAGCTGCCATCAGCATGAGTAAGCCTGTAGCTATTACTGTAAAAAAGACTTTGGTTTTCATGGTCATTTTATTTATTAATTGTTTTTATCCGGATCATCTTTCATAGTAATGACCGGAATGGTCCCCTCTACCCTATACATTGAGGAAAAAAAATTGTTCATTTGCCTCTGCCATGCGTGTACCACATCTGAATGCAAGTTACTCTGTTTTCTCTTATTCTGTGAGGAGGGTGAGCCGCATTTCAGTCAGTCCGCCCCTGCCGCCGGCGATAAGCGTGGAGCTGAGCAGCAGATGTAACCTATCCTGCCCGGAGTGTGCCACTGGCGCGGGGCTCCTGGAAAGAAGGAACGATTTTATAAGCTACAACCTGGCCGGGAAGATTGCAACTGAGCTACGCGGCCATACCCTTTCGGCCTGGCTTTATTTTCAGGGTGAGCCGATGATGCATCCCCGCTTCTTCGACATCGTGGAACTCTTCAGGGAAATGAACCCGGTCATCTCAACCAACGGTCATTTTCTTGACGAAGAGTCGTGTGCCAGGCTGGCCGCTTCGCCATTGAAGAAAATAATAATATCCTATGACGGGGTCACACCCGGCGTATATAATATCTACAGGCGGGGAGGCGATCATGTCATAGTAACCGAAGGTATAAGGAAGCTAGCCGCAACCGTCAGGAAGAAAGGCTCATCGCCCGTGATTGAAATACAGTTCCTGCTGCATCGCGGCAATGAGCATGAGGTACTCGCCACTAAGGCATTTGCGGCATCACTTGGCGCGGGTTTCAAGATAAAAAGCATGCAGGTACTGGATATCAAGCGGGCAGGAGAGTGGATGCCTTCCACAAGGCAAAGGTCAAGGTATGTGTTGTCCGAAGGAGAATGGAAATCAACCGGAACCCCGGTTAAGGGATGTATGAGAATGTGGACCACCGCGGTAATTACCTCTGACGGCGATGCGGTGCCATGCTGCTTCGATAAAAATGCCAGCCATGTCATGGGAAATCTCAACAGTCAGTCATTCAGGGAAATATGGCAGGGTGAAAGATACTGTAAGTTCAGAAAAGCTGTAATGAAAAACCGGAGGGAGATTGATATCTGCCGCGACTGTCCGGAGGGGATGAGGATCTTTTTCAGGCGCTGAAGGAGATGCATCAGGAGGGCAAGCCGTTTTTTCCAAAGGCTGAATGCTCTGCCTCAGGAGGTCACCCTCATTTTTCCGGGAGATGAATGTTCTGCCTCAGGAGTGGATGCGGTTTTTTCAATACCTGATTGAAATGCCTATTGTCAGGTGAACATCATTTAGTAATTTTAAGCAAACCAAACTATACCCTAATGAAGATCCTTAAAATCTCCCTGAAGATCATTGCCATCATTCTTGTATTTGTGCTTGTTGGCGGTGTCATATTCGTTGCTTCCCTCCGAAAATCGGGTATGCCCGAGCTTGACGGCGAGAAGGCGGTCACGGGCCTTACGGCTGACGTACGGGTCATTCGTGATGAGCGCGGTGTGCCTCACATATATGCTTCCAATGCCCATGACCTTTATTTCGCTACAGGTTATATCACCGCACAGGAGAGGCTGTGGCAGATGGATATGGTAAGGCATGCAACACAGGGCAGGCTTTCCGAGCTTTTTAAAAAAGATATGACTGAGACAGACCATTTTCTGAGGGCACTCGGGATGTCAGAGAAGTCGAAGATACTTCTTGACAAGGAGGATCCGGCGATACTGGCCACCCTCCAGGCATATGCTGACGGGGTTAATGCCTGGATCACCGGGAGCGGCAAAAAGCTGCCTCCGGAGTTCAGGGTGCTTGGATACAAGCCGGAACCGTGGACTATGACGGATATAACCAATATCGTAGGATTCATAGGATGGGATCTTGCCTCATCAAACCTTTCTGATGAGCTGAACCGGTTTAAACTGGTAAAGATGCTGGGGCCGGAAAAGGCTTCGGACCTGATAGCCGACTGGGACCAGGTGGATGAGGTGGTTTTCCCTGATTTTGAGATCGATGAAAAGCTGATGGAAGAGGCTCTTTCCGCTATCGGTTCCATGAAGGAGCTTGAGGAGTTGGGCATTGTCTCGCTGTCGGGAAGCAACAACTGGGCGGTCTCGGGAAGCAGGAGCGAGACCGGGAAGCCGATACTGTCAAACGACATGCATCTCGGCTTCAATGTGCCGGGATTCTGGATGCAGGTCCACCAGGTAATCCCCGGTGAACTCAATGTGACCGGGGTTCTGTTTCCGGGTGAGCCCTTTATCATTGCAGGTCATAATGACAGGGTTGCCTGGGGCATGACCAACCTGAGTGTTGATGACATTGATCTCTTTGTTGAGACAGTTGATTCATCCGGGAACAACTATCTGTATAACGGTGAGTGGCTCCCCCTGAGGGTTGAAGAGGAGGTGCTGAAGATCACCGATGATTCTTCAGTAACGAAGGTGATAAGGTACACTCATCACGGTCCCATTATCTCAGGCATGAGGGGCATAAATGACGCAGTGCTTACGATGTGCTGGTCAGGATACCATCACAGCGACGAGATCAAGGCTGTTTACCAGCTCAACAGGGCCGGATCATGGGATGAGTTCCGGACTGCCCTGAGCCACTTCAGGTCTATCAGCCAGAATTTTGCCTATGCTGATGTGGAAGGGAATATAGGACTGCAGACAGGAGGAGGAGTGCCGGTAAGAAAGGGTACCGGACTGCTGCCGCGCCGTGGTGATACCGACGAATTTGAGTGGAAGGGCTATGTGCCTTTTGAGCTGCTGCCATCGTCATTCAACCCGGAAGAGGGATTTATTTCATCAGCCAATCAGCGGACGGTGTCGGGAGAATATCCCTTTTTCATCAGCGGGGAGTTTGCCATGCCTTACCGTATCATGCGGATTAGGGAGATGGCTGCCGAAAAAGAGATTCTCGGCATTGAGGATTTCAAAAGGATGATCACCGATAACCACTCTGCTTATGCCGCCATGCTGACACCGGTAATTCTGAAGGCCTCTGAAGCCCTTACAGACCCGGATGATGCCGAAAAGGCCGCACTGGAAGAACTTAAGGGCTGGGATTACTCCATGGACGCCTCGCTTATTGCGCCGTCACTGTTCGAATTCATCCGGATTGAGCTTGCCAGGCTGATAATGTACGATGAGCTTACTGACCTCTACGGGTCAACTCACGGCAGACAGCATGATTTTTATATTTACCGCATGATCAATGAGGGGCCAGATGAATGGATAGATAATATCAATACCCCTGAGCAGGAGACGATGGATGCCGTCATAGCCATGAGCATCAGGTCTGCTGTTGACACACTGACCTCCAGGTACGGGGAGTTCGGCGCGGGATGGCAGTGGGGAAAGATTCACACTTTCACTCTTGAGCATCCTATGGGCAGCGTGAAGATCCTAGACAGGCTACTGGGATTGAACTCAAAAACATACGGTGTGGGAGGAAGTTACCATACTGTAGAGCCTTATGCCTACAGGGAGACTTTCCGGGCGCATCACGGAGCCTCCGAGAGGCATATCTTCAATACGGCCGACTGGGATAAATCGCTCACGGTAATACCAACAGGGACCTCAGGTATCCCCGGTAGTCCGTTCTATCTCTCGCAGACTGATACATACGTCAACAATGGCTTTTACAACGATCCTTTCACTGAGGGGGCCGTTGAGGCTGCGCAAAGGTATATTATGATATTAAAGCCAGGCTTGTAATAAAAACAACGACGCCCGGCAAGAGGCGTCGTTATTTTCTGGTGCGGAGATGCTATGTGCAGCATCTCTGAAACGTGTATTATATTATACTGTCAGAATCTCCTTTTCCTTTGTTTCCATGGTTTTGTCGACACGGCTTATGTGCTTGTCAGTCAAATCCTGGATCAGCTTCTCACCGGTTTTTTCCTCATCCTCAGGCAATCCCTCCTTGAGCAATGTCTTCAGTTCATCAAGAAACCACTTGCGACTGGTTCTGATGCTGATTTTGGCTGTTTCGCCTTCCTGCTTAACCTGTTTTACCAGTTGGTGTCTTCGCTCCTCGGTCAGGGGAGGTACGTTGATGCGTATGACCTCCCCGTTGTTTATGGGTGTCATTCCGATGTTTGCCGCGAGTATTGCCTTCTCAATTATGCCCACCAGATTCTTTTCCCATGGTTGGATGACAATGCTTTTTGCATCAGGGGTGTTAATGTTTGAGACCTGGGCGAGCGGTGTGCTGGTGCCGTAATAATCAATGTTGATACCGTCTAGCAGCAGCGGATTGGCTCGGCCGGCACGAAGGTGGGAAAGCTCGTACTCGAGGTGTTTGATGGCTTTTTCCATCTTCTCTTCAGCTTCGTCTTTAAGAAGTTCCAGTTCGTCAGTCATATGATTGTTATTATTCTGATTGGGTCAAAAATAAAAAAATTTCTTTTCAGGGAGTAATAAGTGTACCGCAGTTGGCTCCTGAGGTGACAGACTCGAGATTCCCTTCCCGGTTCATGTCAAAGACGATGACCGGCATGTGGTTCTCACTGCACATTGCGAATGCGGTCTGATCCATTACTTTAAGTTGTTTTTGAATGGCCTCGCCAAAGGTTAGTCTTTCATAACGTACGGCGGCAGGGTCTTTCTCGGGGTCGGCCGTATATACGCCGTCTACCCGGGTGCCTTTCAGCAGTACATTGCAGTTCAGTTCCACGGCACGCAGGGCTGCGGCGGTGTCGGTAGTGAAGAACGGATTACCCGTCCCTCCGGCGAGAATGCAGACGCATCCGCAATCAAGTGCGGAGGAGACTTTGTCCCTCCCGTAGAACTCTCCTACCGGTTCCATGCGTATTGAGGTGAAGACCTTTGCACTGCACCCCGCCCTGACAAGGAAGCTCTCCAGTGCAAGGCTGTTGATAACAGTGGCAAGCATTCCCATCTGGTCGCCCTTGACCCTGTCATAACCCTCCTGGCTGCTGCCCAGTCCGCGGAAGATATTGCCACCTCCGATGACTACTGCCACCTGGCACCCTGCAGAGACCACTCTCTGTATCTGGGCTGCATAACTTGCCAGCACACCGGCATCGAGTCCTGTTCCGTCAGGGCCTCCGGCAGATTCACCGCTGAGTTTAAGAAGTATTCTTTTGTATTTCATTCCAACAACCTGTTCTTATGATGGTAACGAAATTAGCAAAAATTGTGCCCCGTATGATGGGTGCCTGTAAAATATGTAACGACGCCCATCCCGGGCGTCGTTACATCATACCAGGACTACGCCTGTATGTGGTTATTCCTTCTTTTCGAGGGTGTCGGTCCTGAAGATGTAATAGAGGGGGCAGGTCCGTGATACGGCAGTAATAGCCAGGATGATCGCAATTATAATGAAGATCAACCCGGCAATTCTACCGACGAAGAAATAAAGGATTACAAGTACTGCTGCCAGAACAAGTCTGACAATCATGTCGGTTTTACCCATGTTCTTTGTCATAAGGCATATTAGTTTAGCGATACAATTTACTAATTTTATTTATACCGGGGCATAAAAAAAAGCAGCGGTACCTTTTCCGGGTACCGCTGCAATATAAGTTAACTGATTAATTATCAGACGTTCAACGAATAACGTACAAATCCCGTTGCTTTCAGGCCTTTGTCCTTACTTTCGAGGTATTGCCTGATGGATAGCTTATTGTCCTTGATGAACTCCTGGTTCATCAGGGTGCCCTCCTTAAAGAATTTATTCAGCTTGCCCTGTGCTATCTTGTCGAGCATATCGGCAGGCTTTCCTTCACGGCGTGCCTGTTCCTTTGCTATCTCCAGTTCCTGGGCAAGGATCTTTTCGGGTACGTCCTCCTTGTCCACGGAGACAGGGTTCATGGCTGCCACCTGCATGGCGACATCCCTATAGACCTGGACGTCAATGCCGGCTTTGCTGAAGCCTACCAGAGTGGAAAGTTTGTTTCCTGCATGGATATAAGCCTGTACAGCAGGAGCGTTGATGGCGCCGAAGAATGTGAGTTCAAATTTTTCGCCGGTGATGCCGCTCTTTTCGAGAACAAGCTCTGCAGCCTTTTTGCCGTCAACGACAACATTCTTAAGTCCTTCGAGATCAGCAGGTCCTGATTTCAGGGCTGCATCAAGGATATTGTTTCCGAGTGCGATAAAGTCGGCATTTTTTGCCACGAAATCGGTCTCGCAGTTAAGTGCTATCATCATCCCTGTCTTACCGTCTGCGGTTGTTTTTGCAAGCACAACACCCTCGCTGGCTTCGCGGTCGGCGCGTTTGTTAGCAATAGCCTGGCCTCTCTTCCGTATCAGTTCCTGTGCTTTTTCAAAGTCGCCAGCTGCTTCTTCCAGGGCTTTTTTACAATCCATCATGCCGGCGCCCGTCATCCTTCTCAGTTTGGCGACATCGGCAGCGCTAATATTTGACATAGTCTTGATTCTGTTAAATAGTTGATCTTTTTATTCTTCCTCTGCCGTGGTTTCGGCCTCTGCCTCTTCAGCAACGTTTTCTGCTGCTTCTGTTGCTTCTTCAGCTTTCATTACGGGCTTCTCCTCATAATCGAGAGCACTGAATTTGCTTTTGCGTCCTCCCTCCGGGGCCTCTTCCTTTTCAGATGCGGCGCTATCCTTGTCTTTTTCTGCCTTGCGCTCATTGAGCCCTTCAGCAATAGCCTGGCACATGAGATCTATCACAAGTGAAATTGACTTGGCGGCGTCATCATTTGCCGGTATAATGAAATCGATATCCGAGGGGTCCGAGTTGGTATCAACCATGGCAAATACAGGTATCCCAAGTCTTTTAGCCTCATGAACAGCAATTTTTTCCTTGCACACATCAACCACGAACAGCGCTGAGGGCTGGCGGGTCATGTCTGCAATTGAGCCCAGGTTCTTCTCCAGTTTGCTTCTCTGGCGGGTTATCTGCAGTTTTTCTCTCTTGGAGAGGTTGTCAAATGTACCGTCGGTAGCCATTTTGTCAATGGAGCCCATCTTCTTCACCGCCTTGCGTATGGTGGGGAAATTGGTAAGCATTCCACCCGGCCATCTCTCGGTGACGTATGGCATGTTTACCGATCCTACTTTTTCTGCCACTATGTCTTTCGCCTGCTTTTTGGTAGCTACGAAGAGAACTTTGCGGCCTGATTTTGCTATCTGCCTCATGGCAGCAGCGGCCTCGTCAATTCTGATTATAGTTTTTTCGAGGTCAATGATGTGAATGCCGTTGCGCTCCATAAATATATAAGGAGCCATGGCCGGGTTCCATTTTCTTTTTAGGTGCCCGAAGTGTACGCCGGCATCAAGTAATTCTTTAAAATTGGTTCTTGACATGTTAATTTTGCTTGTTAAGTTTACGTTCTGTGAAGTCAATTGCAGAGTAGTTCCTTGCGGGAAGTCAATGCAATTTAGATACTAAACCTGCATCTATAGATAATTGCTATTGAACTCCTAACGCTTGCTGAACTGGAACCTCTTGCGTGCCTTGGGTTGGCCCGGTTTCTTTCTCTCCACTTCGCGGGGATCGCGGGTGGTGAAACCTTCAGCTTTCAGCTTGGGCTTGTACTCCGGGTCAATCTTGATAAGGGCCCTGGAAATCCCAAGACGTATCGCCTCTGCCTGACCTTTCGATCCACCGCCGTCAAGGGTGACTGTGATGTCATATTTGTCGGCAACATTGAGAAGGTTGAGGGGCTGGAGGATGACATACTGCAGGATCTCATTCGGGAAATACTGTTTGTATTCCCGGTCGTTGATCGTGATCTGTCCCTTGCCGTCGTTTACGTAAACTCTGGCTACTGCCGCTTTCCTTCTTCCGATAGCGTTAATAACTTCCATGTTTCTTACTTAATGGTTTTTAAATCAATTAGTTTAGGTTGCTGGGCCTCATGTTTGTGTGCCGGGCCCTCATACACATAAAGGTTCCTGAAGATTTCGCTTCCGAGTCTGTTTTTAGGAAGCATTCCCTTTACGGCATATTCAACAAGCCGTATAGGATGCTTCTTTAAAAGCTCGTCAGCTTTGACGATCCTCTGGCCACCGGGGTAACCGGTATGCCTGATATACTCTTTGTCTGTCATCTTTTTGCCCGTCATCGTAACTTTTTCAGCATTGATAACAATAACGTTATCTCCGCAGTCAACATGAGGTGTGAAGCTGGTCTTGTGCTTCCCCCTCAGCATCAGGGCAACAACAGATGCCAGACGTCCGAGTGTCTGACCCTCCGCATCAACAAGTACCCACTCTTTCTCTACAGTCGCCTTGTTGGCCGAAACTGTCTTGTAGCTTAAGGTGTTCACTTTGTACTAAGGTTTTGTTAATTAATGATTTTTCAAAATAAAAACCCCAAATTTGGGGTCTGCAAAAATACAACTTATTTTTATTTCGAGCAATATGTTGTACTTTTAATTTCTTTATCATCCGGATGTTCAGCAGACAAGCTCACGGGACCGTATATTTTATCTGCCTTCTCCTGGCTGCATTTCTCATGCCGGTATCGGTATGGCTCCTCTCGGTGGTATCCCTTGTCATGGCTTTGAACTGGTTGCTGGAGGGCAGTTACCGCGTCAGGCTCGGCAGGCTTAAGGCTCAGCCCGGCATCATCGCGTTGCTCATGTTGCTCGTGATGTATCTTGTCTGGCTTTTCAATACCTCTGACTTCAGCGGCGCCCTTTTCGAACTTAAGCTCAAGCTGCCTCTGCTCCTCTTTCCAGTGGCAACAGGTACAGCGGCAGGCATTGGCGCACGGGAGTTACGGCTGGTACTGCTTGCATTCATCACCGGTTGCGTTGTGGCTACGGGGGCAGGATTCCTTGCGCTGGCCGGGGTGTTACCGGCTGAGATAGACAACCCGCGCGACCTTGCCCTGTTTGTGCCTTCAATACGGCTGTCGATACTTCTGAACTTTGCTGTTTTCTGCGCCTTGTGGATGAGTCTCACCGACCGGTCAGGGGGTATGGCACTGAGGGTGACGCTGGCCATGGTGGCCGCGGCCATGAGCCTCTTTCTATTCAGACTGCTGTCGGTCACGGGCATAGTCCTGTTCGTAATATTACTCGGAGGCACCGGCCTTTACTTCGCGCTTGCCAGAAAGCAGGTGATTGCGGGGTTATCCATGATGGCCGCGGCCGCCGCGGCGACAGCCGCTTCGTTGCTGGTTTTGGCAACGGCATGGGATACCCTGCACAACCCTCAGCATCCGGGGGTCAATGAGCCCCTTGTCCTGACTGCATCAGGTAACAGTTATACGCATTACCCTGAAGAGAAGCTCGTTGAAAACGGGTATCTTGTCTGGATGAACGTGTGTGAGGAGGAACTGCGGAGAGAGTGGAACAGGCGCAGCTCCATGCCGTATGACAGCACTGACAGGGCTGGTAACGAGCTGCGTACAACACTTGTAAGATATGCCGCTTCGCTGGGACTGCCGAAAGATTCCGCGGCGGTGGCTTCACTGACTGCCGCTGATATCAGAAACATTGAAAGGGGCTTTGCCAACCCGCTGTATGCCAGGCCCGGGAGTCACCGCGCCAGGGCATATGAACTGGCATGGGAGCTTGCCAGGGCAAAGCAGGGGGCAAATCCCTCCGGCCACTCCCTGACACAGCGGCCGGAGTTCTATCGTGCAGCCACAGGAATCATCAGTGACCATCCCTGGACTGGTGTCGGCACCGGCGATGTTAGCAGGGCATTCGCTGAGGAGTATGCACGGAACGGCACAACTCTCAGTCCTCAATACAGGCTGAGGGCACACAACCAGTACCTGACCTTCGGTGTCACCTTCGGTATCCCGGGGATGATACTGGCCCTGACGCTGATACTGATACCGTGGCTGTCAAGCAGGGGATGGGCCTCTTATACCTTCCTGCTGTTTGTTTCAATCGTACTGGTTTCGATGTTCAATGATGATACTTTCAGTTCGTTTACCGGAGCCGCTTTCTTTTCTTATTTTTACACGCTGTTAATTGTCACATACAGTAACCATGAAACTCAACGGAGAGGAGAGAAAATTCCTTAAGCTTGCGATAGATACCGCTGAAAAGAATATCACAAATGGCGGCGGTCCGTTCGGGGCAGTGATAGTACACGGCGGCAGGGTGCTGGCAACAGCCGGAAACAGGGTGGTGCCCGGTCATGATCCTACTGCACATGCCGAGGTTCTGGCTATCAGACAGGCGGCGGAAGCTCTTGGTACCCATGATCTCAGCGACTGTGTGATATATGCCTCCTGCGAGCCCTGCCCTATGTGCCTTGGCGCCATCTACTGGGCCGGCATCAGGCGGATAGTATACGCCAGTGATCGATACCGTGCCGCCTCAGCCGGATTTGACGACGAGAGAATATATACCGAACTGGCGCTTGGGGCAGGAGAACGGAGCATCACAATGGAACGGGCCATGGAGGAGGAGGGCAACCGTGTTTTGAAGATATGGGAGAAGTTCCCTGACAAAATTCAATACTGACATTACAGATGCCAAGGGTTGACAGATCTTTTTTTCTGAGCGATGCTGTGACTGTGGCACAGCTGCTTCCGGGAATGAATATCGTTACATCCTCCGGGGAGACAACCGGACGGTTCATGATAACTGAGACAGAGGCTTACCTCGGGGACAGTGACAAGGCATGCCACGCCAGCAGAGGCAGGACCACAAGGACCGAGCCGATGTTCCTTGAGGGAGGACATCTTTATCTCTATTTTGTTTACGGCATGCACTGGATGATGAATGTTGTAACCGGGCCGGCGGACTTTCCCCAGGCTGTTCTGATCAGGGGAGTGGATCAGTATTCCGGTCCCGGACGAGTTACAAGGCGACTGAGTTTAGACGGGTCCTATAACCGGGAGGATCTGGCTAAGTCGTCAAGGATCTGGATAGAGGATCAGGGTCTGCGACCAGAACTGGAAGCCGGCCCCCGGGTGGGCATAAACTATGCAGGTGAGCCTTGGGTGAGTAAACCGTGGCGTTTTATGATAAAGGACAAATTAAAAGTAAAGAAATGATAAAAGGATTCCGGTTGTGGAACAACATTACAGGATGGGCGGTCTTTGCCATCTCTCTCCTGGTGTACCTCCTGACAATTGAACCGACGGTCAGCTTCTGGGACTGTGGTGAGTTCATCCTCTGTTCCTACCGACTTGAGGTGGGTCACCCTCCGGGTGCTCCCTTCTTCATGCTTCTGGGTCGCTTCTTTACACTGTTTGCTGGTGGCGACACATCAAAAGTGGCCATGATGGTAAACATCCTCTCCGCTTTTGCCAGTGCCTTTACCATCCTGTTTCTTTTCTGGACAGTGACCAGGCTCATCCGTCTTGCTACCGGTGACGATATGACTGTCAAAGGTGGCAAGGCAGTAGCCATACTTGCCTCCGGGGTCATCGGAGCCCTGACCTATGCCTTTTCCGACACCTTCTGGTTCTCTGCTGTTGAGGGAGAGGTCTATGCCACCAGCTCCCTCTTCACCGCCGCGGTCTTCTGGGCCATACTCCGTTGGTATGATGAGGCAGATGACCCCCACGCCAACAGGTGGATAATACTTATTGCCTATCTAATGGGCCTCTCCATTGGGGTTCACCTGTTGAACCTGCTGACCCTGCCTGTGATTGTTCTGCTCTGGTACTTCAGGAAATACAAGGTGACGGGAAGGGGAGTAACCTGGGCTGTAATAATTAGTTTCCTGCTGCTCGGGGTCCTTAACTTTGTCTTCATCCCTGGAGTTCCCAAGGTGGCCGGCTGGTTTGAACTTTTCTTTGTGAATACGCTGGGTATGCCTTACAATACCGGCCTCTACATCTACCTGGTCCTGTTAGTGGGCCTCATAATATTTGGTATATGGTATTCCCTGAAACGTGACAAGGTCATCCTCAACTACGTGATGACGGTTGTGGCGGTGCTTATGCTTGGATACTCCTCCTTCGCCCTCATTATTATCAGGGCCAATGCTCATCCTCCAATGAATCAGAATGATCCGTCAGACGTCTTCTCATTCATCTATTACATAAACCGTACCCAGTACGGCCGTGCTCCCCTGGTCTACGGACACTATTACTCGGCACCGGTTACCGGCGTCAAAAACAAGATAGGCGGTTACAACAAGAAAGAGGGGAAATACGAGCCTTACTACCTGAATGATTACGAATATGACAAACGGTTCATGACGCTCTTCCCCAGAATGTACAGCAGTGATCCTGAGCATATCAGGCAGTATGAATACTGGGGAAAGGTCACCGGAAGGAAGATCACTGTCAGGTCAGGCGGAGAAAGTGAGCAGGTCACTCTTCCCACCTTTGGTGAGAACCTGCGCTTTTTCTTCAGATACCAGGTAGGAGTGATGTATGGGCGGTACTTCATGTGGAACTTTGCAGGGCGTCAGAATGATGTCCAGGGCAACGGCAACGTCATGGACGGCAACTGGATCTCGGGAATACCCTTCTATGACAACTGGCGCCTTGGTGACCAGTCGAAACTTCCTGCCGAGAACCGCAACAGTCCTGCACGCAATCCCTACTATCTTCTGCCCCTGCTGGCAGGCCTGGCGGGAATCTTCTGGCAGCTTGGCCGTGACCGCAGGGGGCTCTCGCTTGTAATCCTGCTCTTCCTGATGACCGGCCTGGCTATTGTTACTTATCTTAATCAGAATCCCAGCCAGCCGAGGGAAAGAGACTACGCTTATGCTGGTTCATTCTATGCTTTTGCCATATGGACAGGCATGGGAGTAATGCTTCTATATGACCTCTTCAGGAAATTTATGAAGGAGTATCCTGCAGCGGTACTACCGGCTGTGGCACTGATGGCAGCCCTGCCTCTCCTGCTTCTCCTTCGCAATTATGATGATCATGACCGGTCTGACAGGTACACCGCCCGTGATATTGCGGCTAACTATCTTGCCTCATGTGATGAGAACGCTATTTTACTTACGTACGGCGACAATGATTCATTTCCCCTGTGGTACATACAGGATGTTGAAGGATATCGCACTGATGTGCGTGTTGCCAACCTGAGTTACCTGCAGAGCGGGTTCTATATTGAGACCATGAGCCGTAAGGCTTTCGAATCCGATCCCCTGCCTTTTACTCTTCCCAGCGAGAAATATGCTGAGGGAGTACGCGTGCAGCTGCCTGTTGAGGATCTCATTAAAGAGCCTACTCCCATTGCAAAGGTGATGGAGTTTGCCGGTTCTGATGATCCCAAGGCCAAGGTTGATCTGTCAGGAAGAGGCGACTTTTTCAATTTCATCCCCGTAAGGGAGTTCATTGTTGATGTTGACTCCAGTCATGTGATTGCCACAGGTGCCGTGAGGCCATACCATGCTGACCGTATTCTTAAGCCGATGATCTGGAAGTTCAAAGGAACCATGGCTATAAAGGATGATCTTGCAGTGATGGATGTAATGGCAGGAAACAACTGGGAGCGGCCGTTATATTATGCGGTTACCGTACCTGCCTCCAACTACATCGGGCTGGAGAATTTCTTCCTCCTGGAAGGTATGGCTTACCGGGTCAGTCCGATAAAAATTGATGCCCCTGATGGCGGGGAAACCGGGATGGTAGACACCAGGGAGATGTATGAGAATATGATGAACCGTTTCAAATGGGGTAATGCCGGAGAGGAGCATGTCTACCTCGACGAGAACAACCGCAGGATGATCGATGTCTTCCGGCGCCAGTTTGCAAGACTCTCAAGAGCACTTGTTCTTGAGGGAGATACTGTCAGGGCAATAGCTGCTGCGGAAAAGGGTCTCAATATTGTTCCCCCTGAAAAGATGCCGTATGATTATTTCAGCTGTGACCTGGGTGAGGCCCTCGCAATGGCCGGACGGAAGGAGGACTCAGAAAAACTGCTTACTGCCATTGTCGACAATGCGCTTGCATCGCTTACCTTTATCTCCGCCCTGCCTGATGATAAAACCTATGGCCTTGACTTTACTGCTTCAATATCTCTGCAGGCCCTGCTTGATGTATACCGGCTTGCAGGCAGGTTCGCCATGCCTGAGCTGGAGAGAAGGACTTCTGAGGAGCTCAACAGGTACTACGGAGAGGTTCCTATGAGATGATAAGGAATTTTGGCAGACCGTTTCCGGCGGGAGTAATTTACCCCGAAGCCGTATACAGGATAAATGGTATGGGCAGGAGGCTTTATCTCACCTTTGATGACGGGCCTGACCCTCTCTCCACTCCACAGATCCTCGATATACTGCAGAAATATGATGTCCATGCCACATTCTTCTGCACCGGAAGCAAGGTGCTTGCCTCGCCGGGGCTTTTTGCCCGTGTGGCGTCAGAGGGTCATACCATTGGCAACCATGGCTTCAGTCACCTCAACGGGCTGAAGACGCCCGTCAGAGCATACTGTTCAGACATTCTCAGGGGGAGAGACATCACCTGCAGCAACCTCTTCAGGCCTCCCTACGGCAGGCTGAGATTGAGACAGTACAGGATCCTGGAGAGGAGCATGCAGATCGTATTCTGGGATCTGATGCCCTATGACTTTGACTTGAAACTGACGCCCGATGCTTCGTATGGCATTCTGGCACAGAGAATAAGGCCCGGATCTGTGATTGTCCTGCATGATACAGCCACAAGCAGTGCTGTTGTTTACCTCGACAGGTTCATTAACGAGGCGCTCAGGGATGGATATTCTTTCGGTTCCGTTGATGAATATTCGCTTCGCGGCTGAGTTATTTAAGCCTAAATGCTATTTTTGAAAAGGGAAAGAACTTTAAAAGATGAATATACTAATACTGGGGTCGGGGGGACGTGAGCATGCCATCACCTGGAAGCTGGCGCAGAGCAGCAGGCCGCTCAGGCTATATGTTGCACCAGGAAACCCCGGTACCGCTTCCCTGGCAGTTAACCTGCCGGTTGATCCGCTTGATTTTGAGGCTGTCAGGTCAGCCGTCCTGACCTATAATATCGGCATGGTTGTGGTTGGGCCCGAGGTGCCGCTGGCGGAGGGTATTGCAGATTTCCTCGAAGATGATCCGGTCATGTCGTCGGTTGCGGTGATAGGCCCCCGGCGCATCGGCGCCATGCTCGAGGGAAGCAAGGACTATGCCAAGGGATTCATGAAGCGGCACGGAATACCTACGGCTGCATACGAGACTTTTACATCTGCCAACCTTGATGAGGCAGCACGGTTTATGGGCTCTCTCACCCCGCCTTATGTGCTGAAGGCCGATGGACTGGCTGCCGGGAAGGGGGTGTTGATCATTAACGACTTTGACGAGGCACTGGCCGAACTGAGAGCGATTCTTGACGGCCGGTTCGGGGCTGCCGGAAGCAGGGTGGTGATAGAGCAGTACCTGAAGGGAATAGAGATGTCCGCTTTTATATTAACTGACGGCATATCATACAAGGTTCTCCCGGAAGCCAAAGACTACAAACGGATTGGGGAAGGCGATACCGGAAAGAATACCGGAGGGATGGGAGCAGTCTCACCTGTGCCTTTTGCCACACCCGCCTTCATGGCGAAAGTTGAGGATAGGATTATCAGACCGACGGTTGATGGGCTCAGGGCAGAGGGTACCGACTACAGGGGCTTCATATTCTTCGGTCTCATGAATGTTGGTGGCGATCCCTTTGTGATCGAGTATAACGCCCGTCTGGGCGATCCTGAGAGCGAGGTGATCCTGCCCCGTATTGAGAGTGACCTTTATGATCTTCTTGAAGGCGTTGCCAGCCGCGATCTGGCCAGCCGCAATCTGGTTACAGACTCAGCCACGGCGGTGACGGTGATGATGGTGGCTGGAGGTTACCCTGACAGTTACGGGAAGGGAGCGCCGATAGGAGGTACGGAGAGTGTGACAGAGAGTATTGTCTTTCATGCTGGGACAAAGGTTATCGATGGCCGGATGGTGACATCCGGAGGGAGGGTCCTTGCTGTAACCTCACGCGGGGCAACAATCCAGGAGGCCCTTGACAGAAGTTACAGGAGTATCTCCGGGATATACTTTGAAGGGATGAATTACAGGAAAGATATTGGGTTTGACCTGAAAGCCGTAATGCAATGATAAAATTTTTCAGGGGATCAGGCATAGGTCCGGTGTTGCTGCTGTCACTGGCAGCCCTGGCGCTCTGGGGTCAGTATTTCATTTCACCCCCTCCGCTGGCGGATTCCTCCGTAGGTGACCCGATGCCATTATGGGGACTGATCATGAAGGCACTGGAAGGCTCGCCGTTACTGGCAGTCATTCTCTCCTTCGTCCTTATGCTGACGGTGGCAATAGTAATGGTGAGGTTCAACACGGCGATCTTTTTCATTCCGAGAAGGACCTATCTCCCGGCTCTTTTATACATACTTCTATATGCTCTCTTTCCCGGAGAGATGGTGCTTAATCCGGCCCTTCCGGCCGCTCTGCTCATCCTGGTCGGCATATGGAGGATGGTCTCGGCATACCGTGTAAACGGCATGACATTCAATTTTTTCGATGCTGCCCTGCTCATATCCACCGCCGGATTGTTCTATGCGGGAGCAGTCTGGTTTATCATCCTTGTCATCATCGGTGTTCTGATACTCCGGAGTCCTGACCTGCGTGAGATAACAGTGGCTCTTGTCGGAGGCATGCTGCCGTGGATAGTGTTTTATGCTGTCTGGTATGTGACTGGCGGGAACCTGGCAGATCTTACCGGAACAATCAGTCACAATCTCTTTGACCCTATTACTTCTTTCAACTGGGGCCGGACCCTGGTTATACTTCTGGTGGTAACAGGACTCAATATGCTGCCTGCTCTGTTCTCGCTGGTAAGGGAGATGCCGACATACAAGATCAGGTCACGCAAGACCTTTGAGCTCTTCCTGTGGATGATAGTTTTATCAGTAGCTGCCTATCTTTTTGTGCCGGCTGTTACCGTAGAGATGTACGCTGTTCTGGCAATACCGGTAGCGTTCATTATAGCCGGTTACTATGCTTTCGTCCGGCGTCTGGTGACAGCGGAGATCCTTTTATGGCTGATGGTGATAATGCTTGTTGTATCGCGGATGTGGCCCTGATGATCATTTGATCATGCAAACGACTCCCACTCCGGAGCCCTGCTCCCCGTTCATGAAATCATACCAGAGTGTGTACAGCCCTGTTTTGTTGCAGATAAAGTCAATGGAGCCGTACTTTTTGCCTGTCGATTTATTGAATGAGGAGATGAGTTGCTTGCCCTGATCATAGATGGTGATTGTAAGTTCTCCTTTTGAACCGGGAGCATCACATACAGAGAACCTGTATTTCATATTTTTCATCAGGTACATGTTGGCCTTGTAAACCGGTGTTGCCGCATTGGCGGCTGCCGCCGGAAGCTGTACCCTGAAGTCTTTCAGGTAAGTGGTATTGTCTCCGGCAGTGAGGACGCAACTGCTTACAAGATCGTCAGTTGCAGGCTGACCCTGCATCATTGAAGGCAGAAGGAGCAGGGCGATGGATATGATGACGAACCGGCTTTTCATTTTATTTGCCATATATTAATTTGGTTCTCACATCTTTTGAGATAGCAGCTATCTCTGCCAGCTGGTCATCACTCATCTCCACAATGCTCTCCTCATGCTGTACCATTACCAGCCGTCCGTCCTGCTCAACCGTTTCAGGTTCCCCCAGCCTGTAGGTTATGCGAACGTCACGGTATGTGCCGGCTATGGTCTCCATCATGTTATAGAGCGAGGTATATTCAGCGCTGCTCTCCCGGTATGGGCGAAGGAGCATCAGCAGGTCCCCCAGTATGATCTTCTGTTCACCAATGCGGTCCCTTAATACTTCATCATGATTGCCCAGTGCAACCTGTGATGCCAGGTATTGACCTTCAATCCATACACCTGCTATCATCAGCGCGGAGATGGAGCCCCGGTTGTTATCCCTCAGGTATTCGTCTATCTGGTTGTATGAGTTAACAGAAATAAAGAGCAGAGAGTCAAGGTTCGACTTGCTGACGGACAATCTCTTCAGCGTCTCGAAATCAAAGTACTGACCAACACGCAGTCCGTCTGCCAGTCGCTTAATAGTAGAGAGTACATCAACGGAGTTTCCGGTTTTCTCATACATGTTGAGGTAACCGAGATCGGCTCCGTAAATTCCCAGCATCACTGCCTTCTGAAAGTTGGTGGTGAGCCTGTCAGCTCCCTGGGTGGGAGCCAGGTACTCTGCCGAGAACGGCACCTCCATACTCTGAAGTATTGCGGCAATCTCTACCGGAGAGGCGATGTTCTGCACGATGTCGGCAACGGCTTCGTCACTAAGTTTCACAGCCTCCCCTGCCGGCACAGAATCGGCTACAGGGAAGCTGAGACCTCCCTGCCTGGCGCTGTTATCACCGCATGCACAAACAGACATGAGCAGGATCACAGTGACCAGCTTTGAAATTGTTCCTGTCATCAGGCGTTTTTGTTTATATGCAAATGTATGAAAAATGGTCATTTCTGGTTTACCGGCCTCTTTTTTTCGAACCGCAGGTTTTCAATGTATAAAACGAACCGTCTGAGGGTTTCAGTATACAACATTATGTAAAGTAGCACTAATGTAGAAAGCACAAGCAGGATATTGAACCTGAAGGTATCAATTGTGAGACCCATGAACCTCTTCACCGGCGCCATGAAATGTGTCCGGAAATTCAGCTTTCCGGATGGGGCCGGTTCAAGATAAATAAGGTCAGCATTCTGTACGAGCCTGTTTTTATATTCAAGCATCTTATTTTTCTCGTACACTTTCCTCATTATGTCTTCAAGCTTGTCATTGTGGTATTTGTTGTACAGAACATCGAGCGCTTCCTTGTTGCTTCCGATATAGTTGTCAAGGCTCATATCGGCAAGGTTGCTAAGTCTGCGGTACTCCGAGTCGGCGCTGTTAAGCCAGAGAGCGAGCCGTTCTCCCAGTCCGGCTGTGAAGAGGCCGGGTTTGATTGAATCAATTCCGGTGAAAGGATTGATTATTCCTGCTGCCGACAGCGTTGCTGACTCGTTTTTCAGCAGTATCAGCTCATTGTCGCCCGGTTTTAATCCTCCTTCGCGGTCAAGCTTTTCCATTATGTTGTCAAGGGCATCACTGACCCTTGGTATCCGGTATATGGTATTGAAGTCAGAGACACTCATCTGCTTTTTGAGCGGGTAGACTCTTCGGCCATATTCACTGCCGGTGAACTGCTTAACCATGAGCGCCTCATAGGTCCAGCGGGTAGGCATTATCTCTGCTATGACCGGGACCCTGTCAGGATTGGCGATTTTCCTGTTAAGCTTGTCAAAGGGGAACATTCCCCCGCTGAGCACCATCATAGGAATCATCAGCAACGGTATCACGATGTAGATTGTAACCGCAGAGTTAAGTGCCGAGGAGATGTTCAGTCCTATCATGTTCGCGCAGAAGGCCGTGGCGAAAAGCGCCAGCCAGTACTGGAAGAAGAGTCCTTTGATGCCCAGCACCGGGTTGGCTACCAGGAGGAACAGGAATACCTGCAGGGCAGAGATTACTGCCATCACTGCCATTTTGCTCAACAGGTAGCTGCTGCGACTCAGATGGAGGAAATGTTCCCTCCTGAGCATCTTCCGGTCCCTGAATATCTCCTCGGCGCTGATCGTCAGCCCGAGGAACAGGGCAACGATTGTGCTCATGAATATATATATGGGGATGTTTTCGTTCTCCCTGAAGATATAGACCGTGGAAGAGGGGTCTGCTATGTATCTTATTATATACGACAGGATAAGCCCGAGTACCGGTCCTTCAAGCAGGGTCAGCAGCATGTATTGCCTGTTGGCTATTTTGCTTCTGATGTCTCGTGCCAGGAATATGAGAGTCTGTTTCAGCCAGGCCGGCCTCCGGAGACTTGAATAGGGCTCAGCAGTCTCCTCCAGGTGAGGCAGCCCTTTGGTTTTTTTGAGAAATGCTTCAGCCCATTCAGTTGGAGAGACTTTTCTCTCGTCAGTGTACCTTCCGAATTCATCCACAACCTTGGTTTCAAGGATCTTGAACAGTGTTTCGGGGTTCACAGTTCCGCATGTGGGGCACTCAGCTATCTCACTGTTTATTTGTGCCTCCAGAGTTTTGAAATGAACTATTGATTCAATTGGGTTACCGTAGAAGACCAGGTGGCCCTCCAGGTCAAGCACCAATACCTTGTCGAAGCTCTTGAATATTTCCGACGAGGGCTGGTGTATCACCGTTATGACCAGTTTGCCTCTAAGCGTCAGCTCGTGCAGCAGTTCCATCACGTTCCCGGAGTCGCCTGAGGAGAGCCCGGAAGTAGGTTCATCAAGGAAAAGAACCGATGGTTCGCGGATGAGTTCAAGCGCTATATTCAATCTTTTTCGCTGGCCGCCGCTGATCACCTTGTTCATTGGTGAACCCACCCGGCAATCTCTTTTTTCATAAAGACCAAGGGTACTGAGTGACTGGTTCACCACGGCGGTAAGCTCCTCCCTGTTTTTTCCGGCGAAGCAGAGTGAGGCGGCGTACCAGAGGTTCTCAAACACTGTCAGGTCTTCAACGAGGAGGTCATCTTGCGGGACATAGCCGATGACCCCGTCAAGCCTTTCATCCTGACTGAAGAGAGAGATACCGTTAATCCGGACATCGCCGGATAAAGGCCGTACAAGACCTGTCAGCAGGTTGAGGAGAGTGGTTTTACCTGAGCCACTGGCTCCCATGATTGCAATCAGCTTCGCTTCGCGTGCTTCAAAGCTGACATCCGAGATAGCCGGAACACTGTCATTGAAATTGTATCTGAGATGTTCCGCTACAAAAGAGATGCGATGGATATCATGGCCGGATACGAACCTTGAAATTATGTCGCTGTAATAGATTGTAGGCGCGTATGGTGAGTTCACAGTGCTTCCCGGGGCGAAGGTATAGACCTTCCGGCAGACCAGGGGCAGTCCGTTGAGGTAAGATGTACCTGCACAGAAGCACCTGAGGAAATAGAGATTTACGCTGGCAACCTTAAGGAAAACGATGAAGGCTTCCTTTGTCTGGTCAGCAAGAGTGGGGCTGCCGGTACTGATAACCAACATGGTTGATCCGGTAAAGCCCTCCCTGTTCTCCTCCCTGACAAACTGCATGATACTGTTGAACTCATCATGAGAGATTTTAAATACCTCGGCGATGGTGTTGATAATGTTCATCCGCTGAGGGGTATACTGCTTATCGTAGTCGATGAGCTCAAAACAGCGCATCAGTACAACGACCCTCTGCTCCTGGGTAAGGGTCTTGTTGATCTTTTTACAGTTATTTAATATCCTGATGGAGTCTTTTACCGAAGCGGTTTCTGAACCACCCTTTTTGTCTATAGTCTGGAGAGGCCCAGCATTTTCCAGGAAAAGGTTCATGAACTCATCAGCGCTCTGATGTGAAAGCTGCTTGGTAAGAAATGCCGAGACAAAGTCGCGCTCACCCTCCAGCATACCTCCGTCCTGCTTGACTATCAGGGCGAATAGCTCCATCATTGCCCGCAGGATCTCTTCACTCATTTATCAGGTCAGGTTTAATCAACTGTAACCGCCAAGTTAAGAAAAATATAGTAGAAAATCGGGTTACGGAGTTATTATCATAACCCCTATACCTTTTGGTTGTGGGCCATAAATTTTTATATTTACAGACGTCAAAGTATATCTTTGGTCGTAGAACTTGCCCCGATTTATCGGGGCCATCAATTATTGTAGCCTACATATGAGGTACATATTTGTAATAAGTATCATATTCCTGGCCGGCTGGCTTCACGGCCAGCCACTCCCCCTGATCACTGATACGATTGTAGCTCAGGTTCGGAGTATGAATATACCGGCGCGTGATCGCTCAGCAGAGACCGGAACGGCGTTCATGAGACGCATAAGTGACTTGCCCCGCGAGGCGCGGGAGGAAGAGATCTTTAATGCAGCCGCGTCAGGAAATATTCCCGGATTCCTGAGAGAGATGATCACCCTCAGTGGCGTTTTCAAAGATCTCGACGGAACTCCGCATACCATTGAATATGAGGTTATGCCTGATTATCTGGCCATTGGCAGTGATGACGATTTCTGTCGCATCCCAATGAATCCTCGTACGGCGCAGCGGTTGGCAGACCTGTTCGGTGCTTCACTGCTGACGGCAAAACTTAGTGACCATATCTGGGCCTGTGCTGACGTCAGGCTCGTACCGTTCAATTATGTCCCGGTCGGCAATGCGAATGAGCTGGTGACGAAGTTTGCTGAACACAATTCACAGATTGAACAACAGATGGCGGCTTCAGGAGGGCATGACGGGCAGCTGGTGGCAGGCATAAAGAAGGATGTGATCATTTCGTCACGTATTTCTGAACGTCCGGACAGGGTGGTGATTTACGGATGGCATAAGATTGACAGTACACCTATTCAGCCTGTTTACAGCGGACATGTATACTGGTATGTTGATTACAGCCACGGCATCCGGCTGATGAACAGGCAGCTTATACTTGACGGCCATCCGGCTGATGTAAGGGAGTTACTTAAGGATCCGGTCCTCTTCAGGATTCTCAGCAATGAGGATACACCGTGTGAGGTGCCATTTTATGATGTTAAAATCAGCCCGACTGCCGACTAAAGACAGTCGCCAGTCCACAGTTTACAGTAAATGAATGACTTACGTGACTGCCTACTGCTGCCTGCCGACTGACAATAGTCACTATTGCCTCCCCTGCAAGCTGGCTCCTTCTCCGCCAGCTGGCGGATGCGGGATTGAGTCTCCTCCTGCGTCGGAGTCTCAAACTGCAGACTATTTTTTACACTATTGCCTATTGCCTACTGCCTGCCGCCTGACTCTCTATATCCCGGTCCGCGGACCACGCGGCCGGGGGTGGCGCCGGTGTGCTCACCGTCACGCAGAACCTGAACACCGTTGACGAAGACATGAACCATGCCTGTCGACAGCTGATGCGGATCTTCGAAGGTTGAGTGATCCTGAACCTTCTCCGGATCAAAGACCACCACGTCGGCATAATTTCCCTCCTTCAACGCCCCGCGCCTTTCAATTTTCATGTTGGTAGCCGGGAACATTGTCAGCTTGTATACTGCCTCTTCAAGAGATATGACCTTTTCGTCCCTGACATATCTGCCCAGCAGCCTGGCGAAGTTGCCATATGCCCTCGGGTGTGTTGCTGACTTGAGGGAGACGCCCTCAGGCGCCATCGACCTGCCGTCGGAACCGAAACTCATCCAGGGCTGGGCGATCTGCTTACGCAGGTTATCCTCCGACATAGAGAAGAATACTGCGTCAACATTGCTGTTGTCGTCAATGACCAGGTCCATAACTGTCTCCTCAGGAGACTTACCTCTTATAGAGGCGATTTCTGCAAGCGTCTTTCCCTGCAGGTATTTAAGTGAATCGGTTTTGAAGCCGATGACCAGCACCTTGTCAGGTGAGCCCTGCTTCCTCATGATGGTCTTGATGATCTCCGGGGCAACCACTTTCCGGATAGCGGGGTCATTCAGCCTGGCAACCCACTTCTCAAAGCCGCCCTCCTGTACCCATTCCGGCATAATGATACCCAGTCCTGTTGAGCTGGCCGGGTAGTTGTACATATCGGCGGTGATATGTAGACCTGCCGCCCTCGCCGAGTCAATCTTTGCTATTGCCATGTCACACTTGTGCCAGTTTGTTTTGCCCACCTGCTTGAGATGGTAGATCTCCGCCCTGATGCCTGTCTCGCGAGGCACGCGCAGGAAGTCATCAATAGCTTCAAGGAAGGTCTCGTCCTCATTCCTGATATGGGAGATATACATTCCGTCATACTCTGCAGCCACACGGCTCAGTTCCGTCAGTTCCTCCGTGGAGGCAAAGCTTGCAGGTATATATTCAAGTGCCGAGCTGACGCCTATTGCTCCCTCCTCCATGGCCTGTCTGATGAGCAGTTTCATCGAATCCATCTCGGCAGCGGTGGGCGGGCGGTTATCATAACCAACAACGTGTATCCTCAGTGTTGAGGTACCAATAAACGATGCGATGTTCGTTGAAACGCCCCTTTTCTCAAGATAATCGAGGTATTCACCCAGGGTTGTCCATTCAATTTCATATTTGATATCGCCCTGCGACTCCTTCATCTCCCTTTTCATGCTCTCGCTCCACGGACCCCAGGAGTCACCCTCGCCAAGGACCTCCAGTGTCACTCCCTGGCAGATGTCGCCCATCGACCTGCCGTCCTCTATAAGTGACTCCACTGACCAGCTAAGCATGTTGATGAAACCGGGTGCAACCGTCAGTCCGGTTGCGTCTGTCTCGTTGACACCCCTGGCTTTTCTTAGGTCGCCAATAGCCGTAATGGTGTCTGACATAATACCAATATCCGCGGTAAATGCGGCAGATCCTGTGCCGTCAATTATGTTACCGTTCCTGATCAGGAGATCATAGGTTACAGATGAGTTGCATCCGTAAAAAATTAATAATAGGGGGAATAATGCTTTTAAAAGTCTCATAACGTGGTCACATGAAGTTTAAATATTCAGAAAAGTGAAAGCGGGTCCGTAGATAGCGAAGTTAATTTTTTCTCTATGAAGAAGAAAATTTCATCTTCTTTTCCCTTGGCTGATGCTGTTCTTGTGCTTTCGCAGACTGAGATGGATGCCAACCCGCCCATCGCAGCACAGCAGAACCCGGGATATTAAGTTTTTGGGTTAGTTAATCAGGAGGGCGCCTCATTGGGGCGCCCTCTTTTTTTAACTTGATAGTCTCCGGAGCCGGTCAGCGTCTTACATAGAGGAAGCCGCTGACAGCCAGGCCGTTCTCTGCGTTGATAATGTAGAAATATGTGTCATCAGGCAGTGGCTCGCCGTTATAGTCGGTACCGTGCCACAGGTTGTCATAGCTGAGATTCTCATAGACAAGTGCACCTCTTCTGTCAAATACAGTCAGTTCAACTTTTCCCAGGGCCTCCATTCCCTCAAGGAAAAAGTAGTCGTTCAGTCCGTTCATGTCAGGAGTGATAAGAGAAGGAATTGTCAGGTCCCTGACTGTTATCATCATCTGATCTGTAGCTGGCGGGCATACGCCGTTGGTCACAGACCACAGCAGAATATTTTCGCCTTTGCTCAGGCTGCTGACGTTGGTTGACGGATCATTCTCATCTGCAAAGAGCCCTGAGCCTGACTCAACAGTCCAGGTACCCGTTGAGTTTTCGTCAGGCGCGGTTGCACTGAGAGTGGCTGTGAATAAGAATGTCAGTTCCTGGTCAGGTCCGGCATTGGACAGAGGCGGGTGGAAAGCCGTGACCGTCACCGGTCCAGTAGCCGAGCATCCTCCGCTTATAGTTCCCCTTATATAGTATGTGCCTTCGGACGCAGCGGATGGTGTTGTTAGCGGCAGAGTATTCTGTACATCTCTCCAGTAAGTGAGAATAAGGTTGGGCGTTGATCCGGCGGTGACAGCAGGCCTTGTCAGATCCGCTGTGCCAGGTGCACAGACGGCGGCAGGGTCAGTAATTATAAGGGTAGGGAAGGGGCCAGGCTGAGGATTGATGACCACATCGGAAGAGACTGCCGAGGTACAGCCTGAGCTGTTCGTGACTGTGAAATTGTAGAACCCGGGATCGAGACCGAGGACGGTGAAAGTGGTTCCTGATGCAACAACTGTTATGCTCCCCGGGAATCGTGTCAGCGTCCAGTTTCCCTGTGCCGGCAGCCCGTTGATGACCACGCTTCCTGTAGGCTGTTCGCAGGTAGGATGTGTGATGACTCCCGGCGCCGGAGGAGAGGGTGTGACCGGTTGCGGATTAATGACCACCGTTGATGAAGGGGCTGAGACGCATCCGTCCGAGTTCCTCACAGTGAAAGTGTAGCTTCCTGCCTCTATTCCTGCAATGGTTATGCTGACGCCAGTTCCTGAGTAGATCACACCGTCAGGGGACCTCGTCAGTGCCCATGTGCCGGATGAAGGCAGATCTGATAAAACAACGCTTCCGGTTGAGATATTACAGGAAGGTTGAGTAACAGCACCGGGCAGCGGTGCAACAGGTACTGCCGGACCTGCCACAACTACTATATCTGCTGATGGTCCGGAGGTACATCCCCCTTCATTGGTAACGGTATAGTTCCAGGTACCGGGCTCCAGGCCTGTGATCAGCCTGCTGGCCCCTGTACCCGTGACAGTGGCCCCTCCCGGAGACCGGGTAAGCGTCCAGGTGCCTGAGGCAGGCAGTCCTGACAGCGTTACACTTCCTGTGGGGGAGGAGCATGATGGCTGGGTGACCGCGCCGGGCACTGGTGGCGCGGGCGTAGCCGGCGGCGGGTTTATTACCGCATTTCCTGAAGCAGCCGAGACACATCCCTCGGCGTTGGTGACAGTGAAATAGTAAGTGCCTGGCTCCAGCCCTGGTATTGTCAGGGTGGTACCACTGCCCTGGAAGGTATGGGCTCCCGGGTACAAACGGACGGTCCAGGTGCCTGCAGCAGGTAACCCGGCGAGCGACACCTGTCCTGTGCCTGTTGTACATGTGGGCTGTAATATGGATTCAATAACAGGTGCTTCAGGTGATAATGGAGCAGCATTGATAACGATGTTGTCAGACGGCCCGGAGGTGCATCCGCTCAGGTTTGTGACAGTATATCTCCATGTGCCCGGAGGAAGTCCCGTTAAGGTATAGCTTCCTCCGCTGCCTGTGATGGTTTCGCCGTCAGGCATCCGGGTAAGAGTCCATGCTCCTGTTGGAGGAAGACCCTCGAGCACGACGCTGCCCCCCGGTACGGTACAGGAGGGTTGGGTGATCTGGCCTACCCTGGGTGGGTCAATAGGAGCGCACCCAATCTTAGTCATGTAATCTTCTACTTCACCTGAAGCAGCAGAACCTGTGGGAGTGCTGACACGGGGACCGATTCTGAATCGTGTAAAAAGCGGTTTTGTGGTTATTGCATTGTCAGGGATATCGACTGAAAGGTTATATGTGGATGTCCCTGAGGGCATCTTGATATTTTCTGCAACTCTTTCGCCCTTATCGGCGAAATCTCCGTCGCCGTTCCAGTCAAACCATACGCTCAGGTAGGCTGCGACGAAGTAGGAAACTGTGGTCCTGACTGGGATCACCACAGTTTTTCCGGGTTCCATTTCGGGGAAGGTAACGCCGTCCTCGTCATCAGTGTCGCGCAGGTCATCACCGTTGGCTTCATCCGAGTACTGGCTGGCGGCTTCGCTGTCAGGCCTGGTCCCCATGTATGGATAGTTGGTGATTTCATGCCAGGCGGAACCGTAGCTTGCCGGCGCATCCCCGAAATCGTAAGATTCATCTTCCTGCATGAGAAGAAAATCAAGATGAAGTAACCCTGCGTGCAGAAGATCTTTGTTGACCGCGGGACTACCGGCTGTCAGGGTGAAAACAGGAAGGAGAGCTAATGATACTATTAATATTATTATGGGTATTTTCTTTACCATTATTCAGGTGTTTTCATGCCCGGCAGCCATGCGGCCGGCCTCAAATGTTACAAGTTAGGGATGATCGGGGGCAAATACAAAGATTATTTGACTGCCGGAGACCGTTGTTCTGCAGCAGATAATGGCTCCCGCTGTCATGTTTTGGTCGTCTGTGACTGAGAAAACTGTTGTTCAGCATAAAGTCCTATTTGACGAATAAATGTAATCAGTTGATAAATAAACCCTTTAAAAGCTCAATTGTTCTCCATGGGAAGTTAAATTTATTATTAAAAACGACTAATTTTAATTTCGGAGCTGGACTAGAGTAAAATCTTAAGATTTATTTTAACCATATAAAACACTCAACAAACGAGAAGGAATTTATCATGAAAGAAAGAATGCAACAATGTACGCCGGCATCGGGTGCCGTTTACGGACTTGGTCTGATTGGCGCTGCCATTTATTTTATCTCTGCTGCCACAGGATTCTGGATGGGGGTCCTGGGATTCCTAAAGGCTGTTGTCTGGCCGGTCTTCCTGGTAATGGAAGCGTTCAATAGCCTGGGAGTCTAGGCCAGGGGCTGTTTTCAGAAATACAGTTTGTTGATTTTCAGGGTGCGATTATTCCTGTGCCTGTTCATGTTGAAGTTGCGGCTCACCGCAGAAGCGGCATAATTTTGCGGTCTGCTGTATCTTTTCACCGCAATTGGGGCACTCTTTGAGGTCAGCTGCCCCTGATACCACCTTCTCCTTTTCTACCAGAATAATACCCTGGAAAAGGTTAAGTTCAGTGTCTGTGATGAATTTCACCGGTTGTGCGATGCTACCCCCTGCATACTCTATCACCAGGTATCTCTTTTTGAGCCTGATGATAAGAAACAGGCCTGCGGCTACTGACAACAGAGCAACCGCCAGCATAATAATAGTCGATTGTTTTACGTCTGACATCAATCCCAGTGTGGCCGCAAAGGCACCGAAAACCACCAGTGCTGATCCGGGAACAGGTTGAGACATCTCCTTGCTTGTAGTGGCTGTGACATCCTGAAGGCTGACGATCTTTTTACCCCTGCTGACCCTGAGTCCGCCGCCATGTATACGGCGACCAGACTCGTAAAGTTTTCCTACCTGGTATACCCTCTTGTCTGATATGATTATGGCTGAATCTGAAAGATCGTCATCAACCAGAAGTGATGAAAAATAGTCCTGACCCAATATCGCTATGAATTTCTCGTGTTGCGACGCGAAGAGGTTTTTATAATTGTATTTCATCGATAATGTCAGTTAAGCGGAGGGTCAGCAACAGTCGTGAGATTTCCATTCGCCTGCCCAAATTTCGCGAATTAACATCATAATCTGTGCGTGCAAGTCCTTAAAAGGGAGATATTTTTGACCAACATGATGGAGGATAGGACAAATGAACTTTGTTCTTAGATTACGCGTTATGTTAAGGGTATTTTCTTTTCATGTCCGGCTTCAGGGTTGTCTGGCACCAGTAAAAGTACCGTTCAGTGCGCCCGATGTGAGGGTATAGGTCAGCTGATCGCCATCTACATTACCCTCCAGTGTGTTGCCAACAATAGCATAGGAGAGATAATAGATATCGTCCCCGTTATTGGTTATCCTTACCCCATAGATATCAAGTGTGCTTGAACCGGCGGAGATGTGCAGATCAGCCTTCTTATCAGTGAATCTTACTACTTCAGTGATTCCCGGCACATTGGCTGATCCTGTTGTCACCGTGCCTGAATATGTTCCCTCAATGATTTTGCCGTAATCAGGTTGAGACTCATCTTCGGCACAAGAGGTACATGCCAATGTTACCCATGCCGGCAAAATGGCCAGCAGGAGTGCTCTTTTTATTCGAAGTGGAAAGAGAGTAACCATATACGTGACTTCAACTTCTCAATGGCGTTGCAATATTGAGGATAATCGGGGTGCGGATCATGTACCAGCATATCATAGAATCCGTTAGACATCTTAAGTTCTATTGAAATTTTAACATGCTCGAGATAAAAATCCATCCCGGTGCCCAGCTCAAAATACAGGTCAGGACGTTCAAGCCGCAGGTATACAGGTCTCTCGAGCCTGTATCTGTCCTTGGCATAAAAGTCATACCGGTAGTTCAGTCCACCTATAATATACGGCTTGATATTCTGCATTCTCCAGCCATATTTGACAAGCAGGGGGAGCTCGATATAGCTTGACTCCAGCTTCTGCGGACCATAGGTAACAGTATCAGTTAAGCTCTGGCTGTCAAAGTTTATGATTCTTTGCCCGAATGATACCCCGGGAAGCAGCCTGATATCAAAAAACTGGTTCAGTCTGAAATTGGCGATAAGATGGATATTTATGCCGGGATAGACTCCTCCTTTGCCGGGATAAAGGGAATCCATGGCTGTGAACTCATCTGATGGGTTAATACGGAAGTTCATTACATTAAGCCCCAGGCTGTAACCCATGTTGAAGAATTTCTCATCTTCCCACGGGGCCGTTCCGGACACCTGCTTCTGCCCGGCTAAGTTTATGGTTAACAGAAACAAAAGGATTGAAATACTTATCTTCTCTGTGCTGAATTTCATCTGTGAGACTTCCTCAAAGTTGGTCTCCCAAGTTAATAAATTTGATCTGTTTTATAACAATGCGCCAGCCGAAGAAGCAGTATGCCTTATTCAGGATTGCCAGCCCGACCGAATAGGTTAAGCAGCGGTTTTTCGGTGCCGGAAGTTGGTACTGAAAAATATTTTTAATAGGGTGTGCATTGATAGCCGTACGATTCCAGTTTATTCTTGGTCATAGAATTACAAACTGACTGCCACTCGGCGCTGTTATGAGGATTTACACACATCCAGCATATGGGAACCGTATCGCAGGATGTGAAACTCAGCATAAAAACAAAAAGCAGTGCGCCGACTGTTTTGTGGATTGCTTTTCTGCTTTTCATACATCGCCCGATTAATGGTGCAATAATATTAAAAAAAATGCGATCACCGTTACTCTGAGTCCATGACAATTGGGGAATCATGTTACGGAATACGATGTAACGAAGTGAATTACCTTATGGTTTAACCCTTGCCGGGAGATGTTCCCGGAATCTATTTGAACAAATATGCAATTGACTTTGTGGAGTTTTGCAGTGTAAACTCGGCATTGATGACAGACTGGGTGCCGTATACGGTGTTGAGTAATATAACCTGGCAATAGACCTTTTGGCCGGATTTCAAAAGGGAAACAATTTCCTTCAGACTGACAGATTTTGCCTGCGGATCAGACTCCGATGCAATTTTTTTAATCTCTTTGTCCCTCGAGTCTTCGATCCTCCACGATTGCCAGTCAGATTCGATGATGAATTTCCTGGCACCGTTATCCCATGTTTGTTTAAAGGCTGCAGATTGATGAATGTAAATTTTGGGGCTTTCATCAAACCTGAGAACAAGGCCCTGAACCGTGTTATCCTTGTCAGGCTTGTTGTTCAGCAAAATCTGTCCGGTGATCTGTTCGTACGGATCAGTCGTTTTCTTGTTGTCGGCGGGCGTTATGGTCCGGAGTATCCTGAGCGTTTCGCTGCCATTTTTTGATGTAACATATGCCATCCTGAATGTCTTGTCATATGTCTCTCCGGATTGGGCTTTCCATTGGCCGGATACCGTGGCGGAGAACAGCAGTAATGTCAGGCCGGCTATAATATTTTTCATTTCCCTGCGAGATTTAAGTTATCACTAAGTTGCAAAGCGATTACGGCATATGGCACATTATTTAATGCCCCATACATTACAACGTCTGATCTGACATAATGTTACATCCTCGCCGGTAACCGGGAAAGGAGGTCTTTCGGTTTTCCGGGACACGGAATGGCTTCTCATTTCGCTTTCAGTGCGGACCACGAACCGAACCAGTATAGTATATGAGAAACATAAACCTTTTACTGTATACGAAAATCCCTGCCGGTCAGTTATATATTTACTTCTGATCTCCCGATTATTAATAAGAGACTGGACATGATATTGAAAACAAAAACCGGCAGCATGGTGTGTAGAATAATTGCAACAGCGTGTCTGTCTGTACTCGCGCTTGGCCTTTCGGCCCGGACGGTTACTGATACAGGAGCCACTTCCGGTCATCAGGAAGACAGCACGGGATGCGCAGAGCTCACATCATTGTATAAATATCATTACCTCTATAAGGAATCTGACATAGCCCTTGGATTCTGGCGGCAGCTCCTTGTTAAATGTCCTTCGACATCGGAAGATCTATACAAAGACGGGGAAACCATTTACTCGGAGCTTTACAATAACACCGGCGATGTGGCATACATTGATACAATTTTAATGGTCCTGACCCAGCGCACATATTATTTTAATAATAAACCATCAACCGACCTTCATAAGTCTGAGCTTCTCTTTGAGCTGGCAGGAGATGACCCGGCATACCTGGGACTATGTTACAATATTTTGATGGAGGCGGCTGAGAGTTTTCCTGATCAGATGGGGTGTGACCATTTTGTGCGTATGGCTACTGCTGCTGCCAGTCTCTATGCTATGGGAATCATTGATGCCGGAGAGCTGGAGCATGCTTTCATTACTGCTATCGGAACCGTTGATTACCGACTTGCGACCGGTTCTGAAAATTGCAGCAGCGCTGATGACATTGAAAATATGGAAACATTTTACCGGACCAGCGGCGCAATGACCTGTGCCGGCATAGAAACGCTGTACACCTGGAAGGTTGACCGCGACTTTCATGATACCGTGCTGATCGGAAAGGTTAATACCATGCTGACGGAGGCGGGCTGCACCGGTTCAGATCTCTATTATAATGTTGCCGTGAAGATGTTTGCCAATGACCGGTCGGCCGATAATGCCGTCAGGCTGGCTGAACTGAATGTTGAACGTAATAATATCGAGAGAGCCATATCCTACTATACAGAAGCTTATAACCGTGATACCAGCAGGCTGGTACGGTCTGAGGTTATAACCAGGGTTGCCATGATGGAGCTTTCAAGGGGAAAGCGGCAGGAGGCGAGAGACCGTGCCGAGCATGCATGGCAGCTGAACAACAGGAATGCCAGAGCGCTGTTGCTTATCGCCGACTGTTACGCCGGGGCCGAATTTGGCAATTCATTTGACAATCACACTGCCTACTGGGTGGCGGTCGATTACCTGGAGGCAGCTATTAAGAATGATCCCTCGCTGAGGAAGGAGGCTGAGGGAAAGATAAGGGCATACTCCAAACTTTTCCCCACGAGGGAGGAGTGTTTTTACCGCAGGATCAATGACGAGGGCATAGTCTTCAACGTCGGCGGCTGGATCAGCGAGGTGACCCGGGTCAGGTTCAGAAGAGAGTAGCCTGGCAACATCCCGTTGTCACGGTGCCTTCAATTACTATTTGAAGAAGTAATATGGGTCAATATCAGTATAAGGTGTTTTAATAAACCTTGTTACTATGCTGTTTATCAATTCAGGATATTCGGCCGGAGCAAGATGTGAGGCATGAGGAACAATGAATAGTTGCGACTGTGGTAAATTGGTAAACAAGGCAAAGGTCTGATCAAGACTTATCAAGTCATGGTCCCCGGCAACAACCAGGAAGGGAACATCAATGGTTTTTAACTGTTCAGGAGTAAAATTTGGATATTTCTCAGTTAAATTTTCCAACTTCTTTTTAATAATTGGAATTTTCAAGGTATCTGGTGAGAGTCTTTTTGATGATGTCATAAATTTTTGCATTATTTCTGAAGACTTTTGAATCAGAGGATCGTCAGGAGCCATAACTACACTATTCGGAGGAGCCATCCAGTTTTCATGGGTAAAGTTTGCTCCGAATGCAACAACTTTTAAAACTTTCTCCGGATGAGCATATGCTAATTCTAAACCTATGTTACCGCCATCGCTCCAGCCTGCAATATTGACCTTTCCGAGCTTAAGTTTATCAATTAATTCAGCCATATCTGATGCCATCAGTGCATAGGTTATTTCCTGATCAGAGTCAGAGGTGCGTCCCTGGGCCCTGCTGTCAACCGCAACGACTTTAAAATGCTTTGAGAGTTCGGGAATCTGATAAATAAAATTCTCAATTGATCCGCTATTCCCATGAAGAAGCAACAATGGTTCACCTTCTCCATAGATTTCATAATAGACCTTAATATCATTTACGTTGACGTAATTGCCGGCGGCAGAATTTGATCCGTAAGCAATTGTGGTATCCTGCGCTGCCGGGACTGTGAATTTTGTCTGTCCCCAGGTTGCCAGTGCAAAAATGCATCCGAGAATAAGTACAGTTAACTTTTTCATTGGTTTTATATTTTGATTTGTTTATTGAGTTTAGGGCAAGTTCATCCTTTTCCGGATAATTCATTTTGCTCAGCGTCCCAAACTTTTTTCTCTGTGTTTCACCGGAGAAAAAATTCCATGAACCAAATCATGGTCATTAAGACCTTTCCCAGCGGAAGGATTTTCATCAGGCAGACATCTTCGCCTGCCTTGATGCTTTTAAGCAGAAATTTTAGTCGGGAATGAAATCAATAATTGCGGTTAATTAATCAATACGGCCGTTCAGTTTCTTCATTCGATACCTTTTATTGATGCCAGGAATTCGCCGGCGGTCATGACCGGAAGTTTGCTCTCTTTAAAGTCATGCTGATTCCTGGTGATTATCAGGTCCTGTTCATTTACTATGGCAGTGTAGTATTGAATAGCATCTTCAAAGTCGTGAAAATCGGAATTCAGTGCCAGATCAGCGATTTTGTCATCAAGCGGAAGGACATTAGCCAACACCTTGAATTTCCTTAATATTATCCGGACCTCAGCTAGAGGGAGGTGCCTTGAGAGGATGTAATTTGAATCAGCCAGACACAATGCCGATATGGAAAGTATTATCTCCTTTTTGTCTGCCAGGGAAAACAGTTTGGCTGCCTCGGGGTAAGATGGCATTCTCTGAGCCAACAGATCAAGCACAATGTTGGTATCAAGAAATACTTTTTTCATGAGTACTTCCGAATGAGGTAATCAGATCGCTCTTTCTTATAATTAAAATCCTCGGGTAATTTAATGACACCGCTGAGGCTCTTCACCAGGGGTGTGATTTCAAGATCATCAGGCTCGTCTTTTGTAACTGAGTCGAGGTAAGACTCAATTAGTCTCGACAGGCTTGTCCTGCGAAACCTTGCATATCTTTTTGCCCGGGTTATCACTCCATTGTTAAGCTTTATTGTCAGTTTTGTGTCCATTCTCGCGTTATGTACGTACAAATATATTAGAATCGTACGTATTTTGCAAATATGGCAGCTAGAAAATCGAAATATCCTAAAGATTTGTCTTTTCTAAACTTCTGTTGGTCAAAACCACGGATTCTTTGAGATCCAAAGCCCCCTACATTTATAACTCAGATAATCTGTATTATAAACCCTTCTAACATATATTATACGTTAAAATTGTTCATTTTATCGTAAAAACCAGCCCCTTTTTGACGAACCACATCATTCCGGTTGTCAGTCGTTCATTACAGTTAGTAAAGCACCGCATAAATTTGATCAACGTATTTCGTAAAACCTTCATAATCACTATAATCGATCGTCATGCCCTTGTGGCGTGAAACCTTGTGGCGTAACTTTGACCTGTTAGTCAAAACGAAAAACCATGAAGACATTCAAACAGATTTCTTCAGGTTGTGGAGTGGGGTCCAAATTCCGGAAAGCAATCCGGAACCTGAAGTCTAAAGCATCGTCAAAAAGCTCTGCCACGCGTATCATAATGCTAAGCACGCTATTTTTCCTGGTTACTTTCACAGTTCCGGGTGGAGAGCCGGTTTTGACGGAAGAGATGAAAATCCAATCCGAAAAGGCATTCTATTATTTCCAGATCAGGTACCTGCCATTCAGCGAGGAACTGCTGATCAAGTGCCTCGAGTATGAAGGAGTAAAATATCCGGATATCGTACTGTTACAGTCGCGACTTGAAACGGGATTTTACTCCTCAGATATTTTTCTGAACGCAAATAACCTGTTTGGGATGCGGTATCCGAGACGAAGGCCAACCGTTGCAACAGGGACCTACAAGGAGCATGCGAAGTATGCTCACTGGTCTGATTCTGTGATAGATTATGTGCTGTGGCAGGAGTATTATAAGTCACGTGGATACAGGATAGAGGATGGTGGTGATAATGATTCCTACCTGGTGTTTCTGAAGTGCATACCTTACGCCCAGGATCCCCGCTACATTTCCAAACTGGTGACATTGTCACGGGGTGATATGACGTAGGAATTTTTTTGGGGGTTTCTGTCGGTTTTACAGTTGATGAGCGGAGATGAACCATTTTCCATCTGCCGTCATTTGTTTGAAAATAGAATTATCAATCCATTCGAAACGCATTGGCCTGTCATCAGATACTGCTTCTGCCCATCTCAAAACCCGTGTCATAAGTAAGGGGGATTTTATTTTATGAATGTGTAGATTGCTGTTCTTTTGTCACCGGTTCTCTCCAGAATTCCTTCTCCTGTTGCTGATTTCAGATCGCGGCTGGCTGTTGCCGAGGAAATGTCTTTAAATTGTTTCATGTAGTCTTGCCGGCTAAAGGCTGATTTGTCAGAACGATCTTACTGCAATGAGATGGAGTGCATTCATGACAATTATTATAGAGGGTCATTTCTGATTCATTTGCGATACCCAGGTACATTGAATAGCTAACCCACTTGCCAAGTCAGGTGTGGTGGCTTAGAAGGCAGTAGCAGTGGTAATGGTGTCAATACACTGTAGTTTGGTTCCGGGGTGTATAATACCGGAATTCCCGAAATCAGATGTCCTATAAAAAACTTGACTTGTATGGAGCAACAGTTGTAACTTAGCTTATCATTTTGGAACCAATGCACGACTCGCATGAAAAAAATAATCATCCTTTCGGGTCTTTTAGCAATATGTGCTATTAATGTGTACTGTCAATGGTATGTTAAAAAGTATGACGTAACAGATATTGATTATCTTACTCAGCAGGAGCTTGCAGAATCAATTCAGGACACCAGGTTGGGAGTGTACGGATCACTTGGCATTATGGGTATAGGAGGGGTGATGGTAATTATTGAGCGATTTTTTCCCTATAAAGAGGAGGATGATGACAATGTGACACTGATCGAATCAATTCTCGGAGAAAAGGGAATGCATAAAGTTACCATTGCCGGCGGAGTCGGTTTATCGGCAATAGGTGCTGCCGCCGGCATTGTTTATATGGGAAGGCTTGGCTCTCTCAAATCGGCTCTCAGAAGGAACTTTCCTTCCGAGGGTTCACTGAGCCTGTCGCCCTCATTGTTTATGGAAAGAACATCACATCAACTGTATCCGGGGGTCACATTAACTTATAATTTCTGAATAAAAAGTATCATTGTCTCTGAACCTGAGTCCTGGCTATTGAAGGGTTTCGCTCAAGGGCTTAAAAAATCATATTGCTCCGTCACAACAGCTCCCTCTTCCGTAGTCTTGGTAGGATGGCGTTGATACAAAGGTCTGCCTATCTTTTGGAACCGACTTTTCTCTAAGTCCCAAAGATTGTTGTATGTGTGCCAAAATGAAACAAAATAGCCCCGGATTGCGTGGTCAATCCGGGGCTAATCTAATTGTATTCCTGGTATGGAATTATTAAAATGTTGTACACCTGATAAGCCACCAAATAGGTGTACTCAGGTGTACAAAATGAGATTTGGGTAAAAAAAAGAATCCCGCAAACTCTTGATTTACAGGATTCCACCTCTTTAACTCATTGATAATGAAAGAGTTGCGTGGAGATAAGGGGAATCGAACCCCTGACCTCTTGACTGCCAGTCAAACGCTCTAGCCAACTGAGCTATATCCCCGTCTGGTAATGAACCCTCCCCGGTTACGGCTGAAATGCATTTCAGCCCCGAAGCGGTGCAAATATAGAAAATTTTTCCAAATCACTTTATGCCGCCCCGTAGGAGATGACAAACAAATTTGTAACTTTGAGGTGCCTATAACAATAATATAATGGAACTCAAGAAAAACGAAAAGGCAAACCTGGAGAACAAAAAATCACTGTTCATCCAGATAGGTATTATCATTGCCCTGATCTTCTGCCTCCTCGCATTCGAATGGACCAGCGGTGAGAAACGTGACTCAGCCTTCGACGGCATGTCAGAAGAAGCCATTGAAGAGGAACAAATACCCGTCACCGAGGAGATTCCACCCGAAGAGATGCCCCCGCCAGAAGTGACAGTCACTGACCTGTTCGAGATCGTTGAAGATGACGTGGTTATAGACAGCGATGTCAAATTCGAAGATGATGAGACATCGGAAGATAAGGTTGTGGAGATCTATGCCCCCGTCCTTCAGGCCGAAGAGGAAGAGACCGAAGAGGAGATCTTCGTTATTGTTGAAGATATGCCCAAATTCAAAGGCGGCGATATCAACAAATTCCGCGAATGGGTACAGAAACGGGTACGCTATCCCGAACTGGCCGCTGAGAACGGCATACAGGGAAGAGTGTTTATCACCTTCGTCGTTGAGACAAACGGCAACGTCAGCAACGTGACTATCACCCGCAGCGTCGATGGACTCCTCGATGAGGCAGCAAAGGAAGCCGTGGCAGCATCACCCAAATGGGAGCCGGGCATGCAACGAGGCCGGCCGGTGAGAGTAAGATACTCCATACCAATCATCTTCCAGCTGCAATAATCAAACGCCACCTGCGTTAATAAGACAACCCCGCCCTCACCAAGATCAGCGGGGTTTTAATTGTAAACGTATGAAACCCACATGTTATGTAAACGCATACATCGATGCAATAATTCACTATAACAAGTGGGTTCCATCAGGCCTTAAAAAATTATAAATTAATCTGATGAAAAGGACTTTCGGAATTTTTATTGTCGCAGCACTGCTTGTGTCAGGCTGCGGTTCATCAAAGAAACAACTTGAGGTCGGCAACTATGACGCCGCCATTAACAAGGCAGTGGCCGAACTCAGGAAAAACCCAAAGAGCGAAAAGGACATCGAGACTCTTGAACGCGCAATGAACATCGCCCTTGACCAGGACAACGAACGCGTCCGTTTCCTGAAGATCGAAGGAAGAGCCAATGCCTGGGACGAGATCTACCTCATCTATAAGAAGATGAGTGACCGCCAGTCGGCCGTTCGCACCGTGACCCCCATCGAATACGAAGGACGCACTATCCAGTGGCCTTACGTCGATTACATGCAGGAGATGGTCATAGCCAAAAAGAAGGCAGCTGACTTCTATTTCACACACGGTAAGGAGCTGATGAATAACGGCACCAAAGACTCTTACCGGCAGGCATACGCTGAGTTTGCCAGGGCCCGAGAGTATGTCGGCGACTATGAAGGCATTGACCAGATGATGCAGGAATCAAGATACCTGGGCATCAGCCGCGCCTATGTCACCCTTAAAAACTACTCCGCAACAAAGTTCCCCGAGGCGTTCGAGAAGGAGCTGGTAGCCCTTGACCTGCCACGACTGAACAGCGAGTGGGTTGAATATTATACCACCATGCCTGAAAAAGATACCCAGATCGATTACCTGGTGAATATTAACCTCAGGACCGTGGCTGTCAGTCCCGATAAGCAGTTCCAGCGCGACTCCCTGGTGAAGGCCACCGTGGAAGACGGATTTGATTATGTGAAGGATGCAAGGGGAAACGTTTTGAGGGACTCGCTGGGCAATGACGTCAAAGTCAAGAAGTACAAGGATCTCCAGTGTGCCCTGATTCAGACCTTCCAGGTCAAGGAGTGCGTTATCGCCGGTGATGTGGAGATGCTTGCACTATACCCGGAGAAAACCATCAAGAAGGAGCCCATTGGTGCCACCTCGAACTTCGAGCATGTCTCCGCAAGGGCGATTGGGGATGTCAACGCCCTCTCCCTTGCACAGAAACAGATGCTGCAGTCGCAGATAGTCCCCTTCCCGATGGATGTGGATATGGTCATCATGTGCACTGAGAACCTGAAGCAGGCTATCAGGGGATTCATGGAGACCAACCGCAGGTACATCAACTGATAACCCTTCCTGGCGCAATAACCGGGAATAAACCGTATATGAACATTTTAATCCCCCACTCAGGGGGATTTTTTTTACTTTTGCGTTCTAATTTGCACTGAGATAGAACGAGCGATACTGGTAGGGGTGATTACCCCGGAGATAAGTGAGGGCAATGCCCGCGATTACCTTGATGAGCTTGCGTTTCTTGCCGAGACGGCAGGGGCAGAGCCTGTAAAGTCATTCCTGCAGAGGGTTGACCATGCCAATCCACGCACTTTTGTCAACAAGGGCAAGATTGAAGAGATAGCCTCTTTCATTGCCGCCGGTGACATAACCCTTGCCATCTTTGACGATGAACTCACTCCCAGCCAGATGCGAAACATCGAGCAGGAGCTCAACTGCAGGGTCATTGACCGCACCAACCTCATCCTAGACATCTTCGCCAGTCGTGCCCGCACGTCGCACGCCCGTACCCAGGTTGAGCTGGCACAGTATCAGTACCTGTTGCCGAGGCTCACGGGCATGTGGACACACCTCGAGCGGCAGCGAGGCGGAATAGGGCTGCGCGGCCCCGGCGAGACGGAGATAGAGACTGACCGGCGTATCATACGTGACAAGATCTCAAAACTGAAGGAGCAGCTTAAGAAGATCGACACCCAGATGAGCACACAGCGAAAGGGGCGTGGCAAGATGATAAGGGTGGCACTGGTGGGTTATACCAACGTAGGGAAATCTACATTGATGAACCAGATAAGCAAGTCGGACCTTTTCGCGGAGAACAAGCTCTTTGCCACCCTTGATACCACGGTGCGCAAGGTGGTGATTGGTAACCTCCCTTTCCTGCTCTCAGATACCGTCGGGTTTATACGCAAGCTGCCCCATGACCTGGTGGAGTCATTCAAATCGACCCTTGATGAGGTGAGAGAGGCGGACCTCCTCATGCACGTCGTTGACATCTCTCATCCGGGCTTTGAGGAGCAGATGGCAGTTGTCAACACCACCCTGAAAGATCTCGGTTCACTGAACAAGCCCACAATAGTGGTATTCAATAAGGTTGACCTGTTCTCTTTCACTGAAAAGGACGAAGATGATCTCACCCCGGTAATGAAAAATAACCTGTCGCTTGATGACCTTCGCAGGACCTGGATGGCCGGAGGGAAGGAGCAGAACACGGTATTCATCAGCGCAAAGACGCGTGATAACATGGAGGAGCTGCGTAAGATGCTCTATGAAGAGGTAAGAAAGATACATGTGAAACGGTACCCCTACAACGATTTCCTGTACGTGTCAGAGGAGCCGGCTACTTAAGCAGCCCGGCTGACATCATATACTCGGCAATCTGCACGGCATTGGTAGCAGCGCCCTTGCGGATATTATCAGCCACTACCCACAGGTTAAGTGTCTTTTCCTGTGAGAAATCGCGCCTGATACGGCCAACGAACACCTCATCACGGTCATGCGCAATGATGGGCATTGGATATTTCTTCTCTGCGGGGTTATCATAAAGGATGACTCCCGGTGTATCAGAGAGGATAGCTCTGACTCTGTCAAGATCGAATTCCTTTTCAAACTCTATGTTCACTGCTTCTGAGTGTCCTCCTTTGACGGGTACCCTGACGGCTGTGGCGGTTACACGAATTGTCTCATCACCGAGTATCTTACGGGTCTCGTTGACCAGTTTCATCTCCTCCTTTGTATAGCCATTATCAAGGAAGATATCGCAGTGAGGCAGACAGTTAAGGTCGATAGGATAAGGGTATGCCATCTCGCCGCTCAGTCCGCGCCGCTCATTGTCGAGCTGTGTCACAGCCTTGACGCCGGTACCAGTAACTGACTGGTAGGTCGAAACCACCAGCCTCCGGATGGAGTACTCCCTGTGCAGCGGGGCGATTGCCATGAGCATCTGTATGGTAGAACAGTTGGGGTTGGCAATGATCTTTGTCGCCGCTGTGATGGCTGAAGCATTTATCTCGGGCACAACCAGCGGGATATCATTCTCCATCCGCCAGGCAGAGGAGTTGTCAATAACTATCGTTCCGTTCTCGGCAAACACCGGAGCCCACTCTTTCGAGACTGATCCTCCGGCTGAGAAGAGCGCTATGTCAGGAACCGCCTCCACTGCCTCCATAATGCTTACCACCTTGACCGGCTTGCCACGAAAGATCACCTCCCTGCCTTCAGATCGCTCTGAGGCTGCAGGAAATAGCCGGTCGACAGGGAAATTTCTCTCTTCAAGCACCTTCAGCATCATCCTGCCAACCATCCCTGTGGCTCCAACAACTGCAACTTTCATTTTGATGTTATTAGAAAAAAAATTACGAACTTTATATAGGAAAAGTGCGACAAATTTAATCCTTTTTTAGTCCCGCTGCATGAAAAAGATTATGGTGTTGTCGTTGCTGCCTTTCTATCTGTCATGTGCTGCACAGGTACAGGGTGGCTGTGAGGGGAGTCCATCAACCGGCGCCCTGGTCATCTCCGAGGTCATGGCTGACCCGGTGCCGTCATACGGGCTGCCGGAGAAGGAGTACCTGGAGATTACCAACCGCACCGACGGCAGCCTGTTTACCGGAGGCATAATGTTGATCTCCGGCCCGGATACTGCATACCTGCCTTCAGAAGTCATTGCCCCGGGTGAGAGTGTCATCCTCTGTTCCACCGGGAGCAGGACCGATTTTCTTCCCTTTGGGAGAGTCATGGCGGTCAAATCCTTCCCCTCTCTGAACAATGACGGAGAGGTCATTGCGCTGCGCGATGGATGCTGCAGGCTAATTCATGCCGTATACTACACCCCGGAGTTTCTTGGCCAGGGGCCGAAGTCGGGGGGAGGATGGTCAGCCGAACTTACTGACCCGGGCAATCCTTTCAATGAGCCCGACGCATGGAGTCCGTCGGTTGATCCTTCGGGGGGCACCCCGGGCAGAGCCAATTCCGTTAACAGAGAGGCAGAAGATGCAAAGTGTCCCCGTGTCATTGCACTATGGCCGGAGTCGGCTGACACCGTTGCCGTACTGTTTGACGAGACCGTAATGGTATACGGGATTGACCCATGGGTGGCTGACGGGAGGGAGACTCTTCCGGCACTGTCTGGAGACCCTGCTGACCGTAAGCTTCTGGTGCCGTTAACTGAGGAGATCAGTCCGGATGAAATAATCACGCTGCTGGCGGCCTCATCACTGACCGATTTTGCAGGAAACGGGGTCTGTCCGGCAGAGTTAAAAACCGGCATTCCCTCGGACCCCATGACCGGAGATATACTTTTCAGCGAGCTCCTGTTTGAACCGGCAGAGGGTTGCGATGAGTTTATTGAGCTTTACAACAATTCAGAGAGGGTCTGTGATCTGTCACGGCTGTCATTGGCAAACAGCCCCGGCGCAGCTCCGACGGTCATTACGGCAGTTCCCCGGCAACTGCTTCCGGGCGAATATCTGGCCCTCACAACAGACAGGGTATCGGTTGTGAACTGTTTTTCCTGTGCTGAACCGGAGTATGTTTATGAGGCCGACCGTCTGCCTGCGCTGCCTGACGAGGAGGGGTCACTTCTGTTGTATGACCGCACTCTTAATGTCATTGACCGCGTCAGCTATGCCGCCTCCATGCACCTTCTCTTTCTTTCGGGAACCAGGGGTGTCTCGCTGGAGAAGGTTGCTCCTGGCCTGCCCTCGGATGTCGGCGGCAACTGGCATTCCGCTTCCGAGTCATGCGGATGGGGCACTCCCGGCGCCCCGGCCTCTGTAACCTTTACGCCCTCAGAGTCAACTACCGGACTAACCCTTTCGTCACCGAGGGTCTCCCCTGACGGAGACGGCTTTGAAGATATCGTATCAGTGGGGCTCTTCCCCGGAGGGGAGGGGAATGTCATCTCCGTGACCGTTTTCAACGACCGCGGTTACGTTGTCAGGAGGCTGGCTGAGAGGCATGCTGCAGGCGCAGGGGCTGCCTTCATATGGGATGGTACTGATGAGAGCGGGGCACTACTGCCGGCCGGACTCTATATGATCATAGCGGAAACATTCAACAGCGAGGGGGTGTCACGCCGGTGGAAAGAGGTATGTGCACTGCTTTACAAGTGACTGATCAGAAGGATGCGATGAGCTCCTTCATGATCCTCGTCATCTTCTCTTCGCTGTGTTCGGCTGCCATCTGGACTGACTCGTGGGTTGTGAACTCAATCTTGCCTTCGACGCCCAGGTCAGTGATGATACTGACGGCAAAGACGGGAATGTTCATATGCCTGGCGGTGATCACCTCTGGGACGGTTGACATACCAACGGCATCAGCCCCGATTATTCTGAAGAACCTGTACTCGGCCGGGGTCTCGAAGGTGGGACCCGTGGTTGAGAGATAGACACCTTTGGTGACAGGTATACCGAGGTCTGCGGCAATTTTTTCGGCCTTTTCAATAAGTTTAATGTCATAGGGTATGCTCATGTCGGGGAAACGGGGTCCGATACGGTCATCGTTGGGTCCGATGAGCGGATTGGCCACAAGACAGATGTGGTCATTGATTATCATTATGTCGCCTATCCTGAATGACGGGTTAACACCTCCTGCAGCATTGGAGAGGAAGAGGGCCCTGATACCAAGTTCCTTCATGACTCTTATGGGAAAGGTGACCTGGTCAGAGCCGTATCCTTCATAGTAATGGAAGCGGCCTTTCATGGCAACCACCTTTTTCCCTCCGAAATTACCGTAGATGAGCTTTCCGGCATGGCCCTGCACTGTTGAAAGGGGGAAGTCAGGGATATCCTTGTACGCTATTTCGACCTGGTTTTCAATCTCGGTGGTGAGACCTCCCAGTCCGGTCCCCAGAACTAATCCTGCCTCAGGGTCAATGAATCCCTTTGACTTCAGAAAGTCAGCTGTCTTAACTATTTTTTCCAGCATACGAGTATACTTTATTTAGGAAATCATTCTCATTGTCAATGAATTGAACGTTTACCGGCAGGTAGTGTATGGACTCCCGGACGTGATCTGCAATATTAGCTATTTCTTTTAACCTTACGCCATCCTTTGATGTGGTGATGATGATTTTGTCAGGTTCGCTGATGGCATCAAAAGCGGATGTAATCTTTTCAATATCTTCTGCAGAGTACGGGTGATGATCAGGGAATACAAGATGTACAACCCGGGCAGAGATGTCTAAAAGGTATGTTGCAAGAGGCCCGGGTTCAGCAATGCCTGTCACCAGCAGGACTGTTGTTCCGGCAGTGATCCCTCGCATGGGGGTACCGAAGAACAGGGGTACAGGCTTTTCATAGGCAAAGGTTGTGAAATAGATGCTTTGGGAAGCACCTGTCTCGCTCAGCTCTCTTCTGACAGCCTCCATCTCATCTGGGGAAACCCGGGATGGGGACTTGGTAACGATAATGATATCAGCTCTTTTAATGCCGCGGAGGCTCTCTCTAAGCCGTCCGAGAGGAAGTAGCCGGTCTCGTGTCATAAGCCGGTTCCAGTCGGTCAGCAGAATATTCATTCCGGCTCTTACAGCCCGGTGCTGGAAGCCGTCATCGAGTAGGATTGTTTCCATGGCAGGGTTTGAACGCATTATCTCACTGATGCCGTTCACCCTGTCTCGGTCTACGAACACCCGGGCCTGCTTAAGGCTTCGTGCCATCTGAAGCGGCTCGTCGCCGGCATCAGCAGTAGTGTCGGTGCCGGTCACGACTCTGAAGCCCTTGCTGCTGCGCAGGTATCCTCGGCTCAGGATGGCAACAGGCATCATGGATGATAGTTTTTCTGCAAGCCAGATCACATGGGGAGTCTTGCCTGTACCGCCGGCGGTGATGTTACCGACGCATATGACGGGGACCCTGAATGAGCGGCTCTTAAGTATGCCGAGGTCATAGAGACCGTTCCTTGCAGCCACGGCGAGACCGTAGAGCTGTGAGGAGAGCCATAGTAAGAGCTTCAAAGGCATGATCATCCTAGCGGATATCCAGGTAGTAGGGCATAGCGGCCTGAACTCCTCCTGAAGAGATTATCTCCTTCAGGTCAAAATAGTAACGAGATACCTCGCCCAGCTCGCTGCGTATTGCTTTTGCCCTCATCTCTCCTGTCATCTGCTTCAGTATCCTGGTATAGAAGTCTGTGGCATCGGGTTTCTCCATGACACGGTACTCTTCGAGTCCGGCCAGGGTAGCAGCTTCGTTGATGGCGTCGGTGAGGCCTCCGAAAGTATCGACAAGGCCTATGCCGGCTGCGTCTGATCCGCTCCACACGCGTCCCTGTCCGATACTGTCAACCGCTGTCTGTCTCATCTCCCTGCCGGCGGCGACCACCCCGGTGAAGGTGCTGTAAGTGCGTTCTACGTTAGCCTGTATGGCTGCTCTCTCGAAGTCATTCAGTGGCCTTGTCAGTGATGGTGAATCTGAGTGGGAATTTGTACGGACGATGTCCGAGCCAATGCCGAGTTTGTTCTCAAGCAGCACTTCTGCATTTGGGATGAGGCCGAACACGCCTATGGAACCTGTCACTGTCACCGGTGATGCCATGATCTTATCAGCGGCGGCGGCAATGTAATAACCTCCGCTGGCGGCGTAGTTGCCCATGGAGACCACCACCGGCTTAACCTTGCTGGTGAGTTCCACCTCGCGCCATATCAGGTCAGAGGCAATGGCATTGCCGCCGCGCGAGTTGACCCTGAAGACCACGGCCCTGACGGTGGAGTCGAGGCGCAGCTTACGCATTTCGTCTGCATACCTGTTGCCGCCGATGTTAGTATCATCACCTTCGCCCATGACGATGCTGCCTTCGGCGAAGAGCACGGCAATCTTTTCCTTGCCTGCTTTAGTTTCATGTTTGGCGGGCACCTTGGAGTATTTTGACATGGAGACATAATTTATCTCTTTGCCATCGGCAATGTCTGCCGCCTTCCTGATGCTATCCATGAGCTGGTCACGGTAGAGAGTTCCGTCTATCATGCCTGCTGCAGCCATCAGCCCGGAATCATAACCTGCAAGAGAGTCGGCGAGGCTCATCACCCTTTCAACCGGTACTCCGCGTTTCTCTGAGACTACGCTGACCACATGGTTCCAGATGGAGCCCATATATGCCGTGATCTGTAGACGGTTTTCATCGCTGAGCTTATCGAGCAGATATGGCTCCACTGCTCCCTTGAACTTGCCGTGACGTATGACCTGGACCTCGACGCCGAGCTTAGCCAGGGCCTCCTTGTAAAAGGTCACCTCGGCTGCCAGTCCCTTGAAGTCGACCATCGCTGTTGGATTGATCCATATGGCATCGGCCGCGGTAGAGATGAAGTAACCCTCCTGCATCATCATATAGTCAGCATAAGAGAAGATGAATTTCCCGCTTTTTTTGAACTCCTCAAGAGCTGTGCGCAGCTCATCTGCTGTCGCCCATCCTGAAGGCATGGTTCCCGTTTCCAGGAGAATACCGGTTATATTTTCATCTTCGGCGGCTTTACGAAGGTTTTTCAGTATCTCGTTCAACCCTGAAGTCTGGGTGAATGACATGGTGAGAGGGTCAATCATTGAAAATGGATTGCTCTGCGAGCGGTCGGGGATCATCGTATTGGTTTTGATCACCAGCACGGACTTTTCGGAGATGTCAACCGATTTTTTGCCGGCAGCAGCCATGCCGGAAAGGGCTGATAGCATGATTACAAAGAAGATTATACCGGTAACTATCAGTCCCGCAATTACGGCGAGAAGCATCTTGAGGAATGTTTTCATTTCAGTCTGTTTTATTCAGGTGACCAAATTATAAAAAATTAAGCATCTTTAAGGCGCTAAACTGCTTGAGATGAAATTATCAGCTTGTTCGAGGGTCATAATCGGGCTTGGCAGCAACCAGGGAGACCGGTTTGCCTCGCTTGGTCGTGCCATGGAGCTCATCCGGAAGGAGGCCGCTGAAATCACGGCGGTTTCATCGGTGTGGGAGACTGAGCCGTGGGGGTTTGAGGCCAATGAACAGTTCCTGAACATGGTTGCGGTTATTGAGACAGCAATGCATCCTACGCAGCTTATGCAGCTTTTCAGATCGATTGAAGGGCGCATGGGGAGGAAGCACAGTGGCGGCGGGAAGTATGAGTCGCGTATCATTGATCTTGACATTTTATTTTGGGAAGACCGGGTCATCTCTCTTCCAGGCCTTGAGGTGCCTCATCCGAAGCTCGCCGACCGGAGGTTTGTCCTTGAGCCGCTCAGTGAGGTGGCTTCCGGCACTGTTCACCCCGTTACACAGCAGACAGTGGCAGAAATGCTGCTGGTGTGTGACGACCGGTCGGAGGTAAGGCTGGCGGGCCTCCAGTTCTAAAGGGCTCCGTTGTCGGCGAAGCTGTAATATTCCTTGCCTGCTATGATGAGATGGTCAAGCAGCTGTATGTCCATCAGCGCCCCGGCCTCCTTTATCTTCTGGGTGATGCGTATGTCTGAGTCGCTCGGGCTGTTGTTGCCCGAAGGGTGGTTGTGACAAATGACCAGTCCTGATGCCAGCGACTCTATAGCCTTTTTCATTACTATCCGCACGTCAGTGACAGTGCCGCTGACGCCGCCCTGGCTTATCTTCATCCGGCCTGTGACGCGGTTAGCCCTGTTGAGGAACAGTATCCAGAACTCTTCATGCGGCAGGTCTTCCATGAGGGGGCTGAAGATATTAAAAACGTCGGCTGAGGAGCGTATCTGGGGGTTTTCGGATGCCTCGGCGAGCTTGCGTCGCCTCCCCAGCTCCAGGGCGGCTGCCACGGTGACTGATTTCGCCTCACCCATTCCTTTAATCTTGCGTATCTCACCGGCGCTGAGTTTCCCCAGGTCGCCGAGTGAGTTGCCGGCCATAGCCAGCAGTTCGCGTGCCAGGTCCAGGGCTGAATGGTTCCTGGTGCCTGATCCTATGAGAATAGCCAGTAACTCAGCATCGCTGAGGCTTGAGGGTCCCTTGTTCCAGAGCCTCTCACGGGGTCTGTCCTCGACAGCCCAGTCTGTGATTTTCATTGACATGCAGCAAAACTTATTATCCCACTGCAATATAAAAAAAACAGCCGTAACCAGGAAGCGACGGCTGTAAAATATTTATAAGAAAAAAAACTATTTCAGACTCTGTGCGTGTTTGGTGATTGAAGACTTGAGGTTTGAAGCTTTGTTCTTATGTATGACATTCTTTTTTGCCAGCTTGTCAAGGACGGCACTAAGCTCGGGCAGCATCTTGTCAGCCTCAGCTTTATCGGTGGTCTTGCGCATCTTCTTGAGAGCGTTGCGCATGGTGCGTGCGAAGTACTTGTTCTCTTCTTTTCTTGCCTCAGCCTGTCTTGCGGCCTTCAGTGCCGACTTGTGATTAGCCATAATTTCAGTTTGTTGTATGTTTCGTAGTCCATAGGGGAATCGAACCCCTGTTACCAGGATGAAAACCTGACGTCCTAACCACTAGACGAATGGACCTTAAAGAACTTAAAAAAGCGGATGCAAAGATGGAGCCTTTTTTTTTAACTGCAAAATATTTTTCAAAAAAATAGTTCCTGCTTTGCATCCGCCATTGTATGGGCATGGCGGTATCTCCTAGAAGACGTACCTTACAGAGAAGCCTCCGTTCCAGTGGGACCACCCCGGCCCGCTTGTAAGCTGGAAAGAGGGTCCTACACCGATGCCGAAGTTTAGCGGTATATCATCCAGTGTATATTCAAGCCCTATGATGCCGTCTACACCTATCAGGATGCCTGTGCCGTAATCATCCTTGTAATAATCATTCCAAAAGCCGAGGTGAGCTCCGGGGCCGATGAACCAGTCAAGGTTCGGTGTCCAGTCAGTCGGATACTGCCACTGATAAAAACCGGTGAAGACAAAGTTATGTCCCCAATAGCCGGTGCCGGCAATCAGTTCAATGGCATTGGTGCTGTTAATGAAGGTTTTGAAGGTAATCCCGGAGGGATCACCGCCCCTGAGGCCTATTGCTGATTTGTAACTCTGCGCCTGTGCAGCGATTGTAAGCGCAACAAGTAACATAAAGATAGTTAATGTTCTTTTCATCATATTGAAATTTAATTAGTGATAATAAATTGTACAAATTTACAATAAACTAACGGATTTGCCTCGTTTTTGTTTATTTGAAGAGCAACAGACTGAGTGCCATTACTCCCATGCCTGACACCAGTCCGTAGATTGAAAGATGGTGTTCGCCGTATTTCTCGGCTGCAGGAAGGAGCTCATCCAGAGAGATGAAGACCATGATCCCGGCAACGAAGGCAAAGAGTATACCCATCAGGGATTCAGTCATCAGCGGCAGCAGAATGAGATATCCGACCAGTGCCCCCACAGGTTCGGCTATTCCACTCAGGAAAGATAGCCTGAAGGCTTTGCGCTTGCTGCCTGTTGCATAGTATATCGGGACGGAGACGGCTATCCCCTCCGGTATATTGTGTATTGCCACTGCTACAGCTATCGCGATCCCGATTTTCGGATCAGAGAGGGCCGCGGTGAATGTCGCAAGTCCCTCCGGGAAATTATGGATACCAATGGCAAGTGCGGTCATTGCTCCCATCCGAAGCAGCCTGCCGCTTTTTTCCTCCTCTTCGCCTCCTTCGATTTTCCTGGCTTCATGAGGGTTCTCCTGTGAAGGAATCAGCCTGTCAATTATGGCTATCAGAGCGATGCCCCCGAAGAAGGCAAGCACAGCAACCCACCATCCCTGGCGGTCTCCCATTGATTCAACAAGCACCTCACGACCCTTGACGAATATCTCCACGAAAGCCACATAGATCATGACCCCGGCCGAGAAGCCAAGGCTGACCGTCAGGAACTTGGTATTTGTTCTTTTGGCGAAGAAGGCAATGGCGCTCCCCACACCGGTAGCAAGACCTGCAAAGAGCGTCAAGAGAAATGCAAATAATACGGTGGTAAAGTCGGGGTTCATTAGCCTGTCTCTGCCTCAGATTATCTGCAAAAATACCAAAATTGGTTATCTTGCGGCCGGTTAGATCCTTTAAAATGAAATTATCTATTTTTAATATATCGAATTTCAGGGTTGACGGGGGCGCGATGTTCGGCGTGATTCCCAAAGCCCTCTGGAGCCGGCAGGTCTCTTCGGATGAGAACAATACCATAGAGCTCTCGCTCAATTCTCTTGTCATTGAGACCGCTGACAGGATTATCCTTGTTGATGCAGGCTGGGGCGACAAGCAGGGTGAGAAGTTCTTCCGCCATGCCTGCCTGAGTGGAGGGGTCGGTCTTACCGGCGGCCTTGAGCAATGCGGATACAGGCCTGATGATATTACGGACGTCATTATCACCCATCTGCATGCCGACCATTGCGGGGGATGTTTCGCAAATGTTCCGGGAGGCGGCACCAGGGCTCTCTTCCCCAATGCCACCTATCACATCAGCCGTGTGCAGTGGGAGTGGGCAAACGATTCAAACCTTCGCGAGGAAGATGCTTTTCTGGCGGAGAATATCAAACCCTTTGAGGAGAGCGGAAGGCTTAACCTGGTAGAGGAGAACGGGGAGATTTGCCCTGGGGTTATGGTTAAGATATGTTACGGGCATACACCTGGACTGATTATACCGGTTATACGGTACCGTGATAAACAGTTTATTTACGCCGGTGATCTCATTCCCACTATAGCTCATATCGCGTTACTCTGGAACATGGCCTATGACCTTTTGCCGCTGGTGACTATTGCCGAGAAGCAGGAGATCCTGGAGGAGGCTTTGCGCAACGAACATATACTCATATTCCAGCATGATCCGCAGGCTGAGTGTTGTGTTCTCACCGAGACACCAAAGGGAATAAGGGCCGGAGTCAGGGGCCGGCTGGCAGACTACCTTTAAACCAAACGAATCTATTTTGCTGATGATGATCCTCTGACCACGAGCTCGGAGGTGATGACCCTGTTCTGCAGCGGACCTCTTGGTTTTTCGATGCGGTCAAGCAACATTCTTGCTGCCACCTGTCCCATCTCATAACCTTTCTGGTCAACCGAGGTGAGTGCAGGGTCGGTGAGCGTGGCTATCTGGCTGTTGGTGAAGCTGACAACAGCAATATCTTCCGGTATTCTCAGCCCGTGTCTTTTGATGATCATAAGGGCCTGTGCAGCCGTCAGGTCATTGACGGCAAAGAATGCGTCAGGGCGGGGATTGCGCTTGAGTAGTCCTGGAATGACCGCTTCTGCGCTTTCAATATCATCACACTTGACTATATCCGTTTCGGCGGGGGTCAGCCGGTATTCCTTCATCGCCTTAAGGTATCCGCTGAGCCTGTTGCGGCCTATCGCCAGCTGTTGCGGGCCCGACAGGTGCACGATGCGTTTCTTCCCAAGGCGGAGCAGGTGGTTCACGGCCTTGTATGCTCCCGTCTCATCATCGATGACAACACTGTCAGTCTTCAGCTCCTCGACGGCACGGTCGAAAAAGACAAGGGGGATATCCTTGTCGAGAATGCTCCGGTAATGGCTGAAATCTGTTGTAGTCTTGGCTACTGAAGCCAGTATGCCGTCGACACGGCTTGAGAGAAGTGTCCTGATGTTCTTTATCTCGTGCTCCCACATCTCATTGCTTTGGCAGAGGATCATGTTGTAGTCTCGCTGGTACACCACATCCTCTATGCCGCTGATAACCGTTGAGAAGAAGTAGTGTACCACGTCAGGGATGATCACCCCTATGGTTTTAGACGATCCGCTTTTTAGGCTGAGTGCTATGGGATTAGGCCTGTAGTTCCACCGCTCGGCAAGTTCACTGACGGCATCACGGGTGGCCTTGCTGATGTCCGGGTGATCCTTGAGCGCTCTCGAGACTGTCGAGGGTGATATACCCAGCTCGCGCGCGATATCTTTTATTGTAATATTTTCTTTGCCCATTTGGGGGAAGGCTCATATCCGTAAAGATAATAAAAAATTGACTTTTTTCGTGGGTCCTGTATTATGCACAATCCCAATTCAAACGTTTGCGGTAACGATTGCGTAAAAAAGCTGAAAAAGAGTTGGTTAACTCTGAAAAAAGACCGAAATTTATCGTTCCAAATCTGATCGAATCAATTTAACAAAATCAATAATTCTGTAAACTGCAATTAAACTAATCTATTTATGGAGAAACTAACTGGAAAACGGCTCTTCATGCTGACCTTCGGCATAATGATGAGTCTTGTTGCCTTAGGGCAACAGGTAAGAGTGTCAGGTACAGTTTCCGATGCGGCCGACGGACAGACACTCCCCGGAGTGAATGTCGTTGTCAGGGGTACGCTGACAGGAACTATTACCGGCATTGACGGAGAATATTCCCTCATGGCTAAGCCTGGGGATGTTCTGGTATACACTTTTATTGGCTATTTGCAGCTGGAGGTTACCGTGGGTAACGAGCCTGTGATTAATGTAGCTATGCGCACTGATGTTCAGGCCCTCGATGAGGTGGTTGTAATCGGTTATGGTACTGTACGCAGGGAGGATGCAACCGGATCAGTTAAGGCTGTCTCTGAGAAGCAGTTTAATCCAATTCAAACCGCGTCTCCAATATCTTTGATCGCGGGCAAAATGGCGGGAGTACAAATTACCAATGGTGGTGGTGCTCCGGGAGAGGGATCTCAAATCCGAATCAGGGGAGGTTCATCTCTGAGCGCAAGCAATGACCCTCTTCTGGTTATTGACGGTGTGCCGATATCTGGCAATCCATCAGGGAGCAGATCTGATCTGAGTCTGATAAATTCCAATGATATTGAGACCTTCACGGTGCTCAAGGATGCTTCGGCGACAGCTATCTATGGTTCGAGAGCTTCAAACGGTGTTATCCTCATTACAACCAAAAAAGGCGCATCAGGAAAACCATTCACGGTGAACTATAACGGGAGTGTTTCAGTAAGTACTCCTATAAAGTATGTGGATGTATTCACTGCTGATGAGTTCCGCGAAATTATACAAACGAAATATGCCTCAGACGCTGCAGCACAGGCATTACTGGGAGAAGCATCAACTGATTGGCAGAAAGAAATTTACACAACAGCTCTGGCCCAGGACCATAACATTAACTTTTCCGGTGGTCTTGGCAAGTTCCCCTACAGGGTTAGCGTAGGCTATACAAATCAGGATGGGATTCTTAAAACTGACAATCTGGAACGTTTTACCGGAGCTTTAAGCATTTCTCCTTCTCTATTTGATGATCATCTGAAAATTGATCTGAATGCAAAAGGGATGGTTATTAATAACTTCTTTGCAAACCGCGGTGCTATCGGAGGATCAATTGAAATGGATCCCACCCAGGCAACAGATTTTCTCTGGACCAACCCTGATGGATCACCATTATTCGTAGCTCCCATGAACCCTCTTACATCGCTTTATGATCAGGATGACTACGCAACTGTAAATAGATTGGTGGGGAACCTGATGCTTGAGTATAAGCTTCATTTTTTCCCTGCACTTAAGGCAAAACTGAATCTTGGTCTTGACAACTCAACCACTGATGGCACACAAACAGTACCAGTTGGATCTTTCGTAAATTTCGCCAGATACCATGGCCTTGGTGAGCTAAAAGAATATAATGAAAATAGAACCAATACTCTTTTGGACTTTTATTTTGATTACACGGGTGAGTTTGGAGATCACAGCCGCCTCAACGCTGTTGTCGGTTACGAATGGCAACATTTCTACGGAGAGGGATGGACTAAGGAGATCTCAATTGCCGGTGCGGACATATATGCAAATGATAACTATAAAACAGAGAATTATCTTATATCGTTCTTTGGAAGGGTGAATTATGTTCTTTATGACAAATATCTCCTTACACTGACACTTCGTGATGATGGGTCATCCCGTTTTGCTCCCGAGACCAGATGGGGTCTTTTCCCATCTGCAGCATTTGCATGGAATATATCCAAAGAAGACTTCTTCGGAGATAATGTAATATCAAATCTCAAACTGAGACTTGGCTACGGGATCACCGGGCAACAGAATATTACCAGTGATAATTATCCATACCAGGCAAAGTATACTTTTTCTGATCCTGGTGCTTATTACCAGTTTGGAACAACATATGTTCAGACTGCCAGACCGGCAGGATATGATAAGAACCTTAAATGGGAAGAGACATCTACCTATAACATAGGTCTTGACTATGGTTTTCTGAAAGACCGTATCACTGGTGATGTGGATCTTTATTACAGGAAGACCAATGATCTTATCAATCAGATACCTGTTGCAGCCGGGACCAACCTGACAGACCTGATCGTTACCAATGTTGGTGACCTTGAAAACCGTGGTATTGAATTTTCTATTAACGCCAGGGCAATTACATCAACGAATGTGGACTGGGAGATTGGGTTCAACGCAACCTATAACGTCAATCAGATCACAAAGCTGACTATTGTTGATCTTCCAACATATCAGGGCGTTTATGTAGGTGACATCAGTGGAGGCGTTGGAAACAAAATTCAAATCCATAGCGTAGGCTCTCCGTCTTATGCATTTTATGTTTATCAACAGGTATATAATACCGAAGGCAAACCTATTGAGGGTCTTTATGTTGACCGTAATGCTGACTTGTCTTTTAACAATAGTGACAAGTTCAGATATCAGAAAGCAGCGCCTACAATATTCATGGGTTTCAACTCCCTGTTCAGGTATAAGAACCTTGATTTTTCATTCAATGGTCGGATAAACCTGGGGAACTACGTTTACAATAACATTAACTCTGAATACGGCAGATATTTGCAGATGGTAAACTCAGGCTACGTCAAGAACAGGGTATCGAATGTACTGGAAACTCAATTTCAGGATCCCCAATATTTTTCTGATTACTATATGGAGAATGGTTCGTTCCTGAAACTTGATAACATTTCAGTAGGTTATAACTTCAATAACCTGTTAAATGACAAATTTAATGTAAGGCTATATGGTACAGCACAGAACCTTATAACTGTTACTAAGTACACTGGTCTTGATCCTGAGATCTCTTCCGGTATTGATAACAACCTATACCCACGCCCGCGAATTTTCATGCTGGGTGTAAACGTAACCTTATAACCATAATAAGAAATGGATATGAAAACAAAATATTATAAAATTTTGACTGCAGCAGTGATTTTCTCTTCAATGTTTATCACTGGCTGTCTCAAAGATCTGGATACCCTTCCTCTTGATCCTGACGTGTTCTCATCAGAGAAGGTGTACAATGACTTTGATAACTATGAAAAGGTTCTTGCGAAATTATATGCAGGACTAGCACTCACAGGACAAAAAGGACCTGACGGAGACGCGGATCTGAGAGGTCTTGATGAGGGCTTCAGTCAATACCTGAGAGAGTACTGGTACGCACAGGAACTTCCCTCCGATGAAGCAGTTCTCGGATGGGGTGATGCCAGCCTCGCACTCCTGGCTAAGATGAACTTTTCTCCGTCAAATGAATTCACTACGGTAATGTATTCAAGAATATTTTACCAGATAGCACTTTGTAATGAATTCATACGTGAATCATCTGATGCAAAACTGACTGAATACGGGTTTGATGAAACTCAGCAAACAACCATAGGCCTGTACAGAGCCGAAGCAAGGTTTCTCAGGGCTTTAAGTTATTATCATGCTCTCGACTTGTTCGGAAACGTTCCGTTCGTGACTGAAGAAGATGGCGTAGGCGCATTCCTTCCTGAACAGATTTTAAGAGCCGATCTTTTTGACTATGTGGAGGGTGAATTGCTGGATATTGAAAATGTTCTTATGGCACCAAAGACCAATGTCTATGGCCGTGTTGACAGGGCTTCTGCCTGGATGCTTCTTGCACGCCTCTATCTCAACGCTGAAGTCTATGAAAAAGCTGCAAAATATACCGAGACAATAACTTATGCCAAGAAGGTGATTGATGCAGGTTATGTTCTCGAGGACAACTATGCCCACATGTTCATGGCTGATAACCACACAGCTGACGGTATCATCTTTGCAGTTCCTTTTGATGGTGTGAACAGCAGGTCATGGGGCGGAACGACATTCCTCGTCAATGCCTCAATTGGAGGCACAATGACTCCGGCTAATTATGGAGTAAGCGGAGGATGGTGGGGCTTAAGAGCCAAGCCTCAGTTTGTCGACAAATTCCCGGCTGATAACTCTGACAAGCGGAAAATGTTCTGGACGGATGGTCAGAAAAAGGAGATCGCCAGTTTAACCGATTGGACCGGGGGCTATGCCGTAACAAAATGGACCAATATGAAGTCTACAGGTGGTGCAGGTTCGAATGGCACACATCCTGATACTGACCTGCCGGTCTTCAGACTCGCTGATGCATACCTGATGTATGCCGAGGCTGTTCTGCGCGGCGGAACCGGAGGGAGTGCTTCAGCAGCACTTGGTTATGTTAATGACATCAGGACTAAGGCTTATGACGGAACATCAGGTAACATTGCCGAGGGTGATATGACACTCAGCTTTATTCTTGATGAGAGAGCCAGAGAGCTTTATTGGGAAGGTTACCGACGTACTGACCTGATCAGATACGGTCTCTTCACCGGCGGAGCTTACATATGGACATGGAAAGGTGGCACACAGGAAGGTCTGGCAACCGATGACAAGTTTAATCTCTATCCGATTCCGGATGCTGATATGGGAGCAAATCCCAACTTAGATCAGAACCCCGGCTATTGATATACTCTAAAAAATTACAGATATGAAAAAGGTAAATCTGATATTCTTAATCTTTATAACGGTTTTCTTTGCGGCTTGTGAAGCCGATAAGGAGAATCCCAAACTGCTGGATTCGGTGGTGCCAAATACTATGGGTACCATTACCTCACCCATTGTTTTATCACTTGATACCAAAAATGACTCTGTGAAATTTTCATGGGCTGAGGTTGATTATGGAATTCCTGTTGCTCAGGCTTATACTTTACAGGTAGATAAAGCCAATAATAGCTTCGCCTCTGCACAAGATCTGGTAACAGTCAATGCGCTTAAGGCTGGATTGACTCAGGCAGAGCTTAACAAAGCACTGTTAAATATTATTGAGGGTGGCGTTGCTTCACCTGTTGAATTCAGGGTTAAGACTGTGATAAACGGTAGCATTGATCCGGTTTATTCTACAATTGCTACAGCAACTGCCACTCCTTATCTGACCTCGTTCCCGCCTATCTACATGATAGGTAAGGCAACAGGCGGATGGGATCCTGCTATTGCTGTAGAAATGCTAAGTACTGCCCCCAATGTTTATTCAACAATCGGATACTTTATTAATACAGATGCTGAATGCACTTTCAGGTTCTTCAAGAATGCTGCCTGGGGTGACGCATGGAGTGCCCCGTATTTCACCGGAGGATTTCCGGCTACTTTACTTGAAAACGCTGGTGACGGAGATTCTAATTTCAGATTCCTCGGAACAACAGGTTATTACAGGATCACTGCAAACCTCTCAGCAAAAACGGTTGCGATGGAAGCTGTCGATGAGCCTGTTATGTTCATGACCGGCGCTGGTGTAGGTAGTGGTGCCTGGGGCTGGGATCCCGGTCAGTATGTCAAGATGACCTGGAAGAAAGAAGGAGTATGGGAAGCAACTACAACTTTTATTTATGATAATGCGTTCCGCTTCTTTGCTCAGGCCGGATGGGCTACATCTTATAACTACCCGTATTTTGCAGATGGCACTGTTACACCTCTGCTTGCAAATGCAGATGATGGTGACAAGAACTTTAAAGTTGTTGCAGCATCAGGTACTTATAAGATTACAGTGAACCTTCCTGAATTAAGCGTTTCAATGGTGCCAGGTAAGTAAAAATGTAACTAAATTAAGCTGATAAGAAAGAGGCTGTCTGTTTTCAAAACGGCAGCCTCTTTTTAAAAATCCCGTTACAAAGCCATAAATTACTAAGTTATCCTGCCATAACGAAAAGTAGTTATAATTGTGAAAACCACATGATTGACCATAATCACAAACATGAAGAAATATAATTTACAAGCATGTGTGGTTCCATCATACCTTTAGAATCAAAATTATATTATGATAAAAAATTATCCGATCTTACTCCTATTGTCAGCCATGCTTATTTCATGCAATGGCAAAGAAAAGAATGACAGAGATCAGAATAATACTTCCCGGAGATTCTACTCTGTATCGGATTTTGGAATGGGAGCTGATCTCTCTTACGTAAACCAGATAATTGAACACGGCGGTATTTACAGGGATTCAGGGAACATAACAAATCCATATGTTATTTTCAAGAAGTACGGGGCAAACACCATTCGCTTCAGGCTCTGGCATAACCCACGGTGGACACGTGAGGTCTATAATCCGCCCATTGCAGGCATGTACAATGATTTTGATGATGTTAAAAGGGGAATCCAGGCTGCAAAAGCCCAAGGTATGGCCGTGAGCCTTGACTTTCACTACTCTGACATTTGGGCTGACCCCGCAAAGCAGGTCACTCCAGCCGCATGGGAAGGACTGTCGCTCGAACTCCTGCATGACAGCATTTATAATTATACCCTGATGACCCTTGACAAACTTGAAGCTTTGAATATCATGCCCGAGTTCGTGCAGACAGGCAATGAAATCAATCCCGGGTTTCTCCTGCCCCAGGGCAACAGATGGGATAAGACAGCAGATTTTGTTTATCTCATTAACGGAGCAATAAAGGCAGTAAGAGATGCGGCTCTCTCTTCAGCTATTAAGCCAAAGATTATAGTTCATATTGCTCAGCCTGAAAATGCCTTATCCTGGTTTCAAGGAATAGATGCTGCCGGGCTTACCGATTACGATATTGCAGGCATCTCATACTATTATCTCTGGTCAACGGTGGGGATTGATAATGTCAGTGATTACATTGCTGATATCAAGGATCTCACCAAGAAGGATGTAATGGTGGTTGAGACGGCTTACCCGTGGACATTGAACAATGCGGACAGTTATAATAACATTTTGGGAACCGACAAGCTGACGGTAGATTATCCTGCTAACCAGACCGGACAGTACAATTACCTTGTCAGACTGACACAGGAGATAATTGACGGCGGGGGCATTGGCATCCACTACTGGGAACCGGCATGGATTACGTCGGACATGAAAGATAAATGGGGCACTGGATCAGCGTGGGACTGCAATACCCTGTTTGACTTTCAGGGTAATGTAATTAAGGGGATGAACTACATGACCTATCCCTACACATTTAAGAAATAATGTTAGCAACTGATTGACTATAATTTTTTGACCCTAATAAGCCGGAATATGTTATTAAGAATTAAAATATTCATCCTACTGTTTCTGGGTACTGCTGTCATCACTGAGGCGCAGATAATAACCTGCAATCCGGTTTTCCCGACTGCCTCTGACGCCGTTATCATAACATTTAATGCTGATCAGGGTAATCTGGGACTGAAGGACTATACGGGTGATGTGTACGCCCATACCGGTGTCATCACCGACAAGAGCACCAGCGGATCAGACTGGAAGTATTTGATAGCGCCATGGGAAACAAACATTCCCATGGCAAAAATGACGAGAGTATCGCCTAATGTCTATACTCTTTCTATTTCACCTTCCATACGTGAATTCTATGGTGTACCTGATTCTGATACAATTAAGAAGCTGGCATTTGTCTTCAGAAGCTGGGACAGGACCAAAGAGGGTAAAACCGAAACCGGTGGCGACATCTTTTATGATGTACAGAAGGCTGCAGTCTTTGAAGTTATGCTTACCCAGCCTGACAAATACACATCACTGATCAATGCCGGGGATAATGTCACTATACAGGCATCAGCATCAGTGGGAGATTCACTCATGATCCTTCAGAATAACGTAATTCTGAAGAAGGTATATGAGCTTAATGCCACCCATACACTTGTTGCATCAGGCACAGGCCTTTTCAAAATTGTTGCGCGTGCCTATAACGGAACGGTGATGAAAGAAGACTCGGTTTTTTACTATATCAAACCTGGTGTGACGGTCGAAGATGTTCCGGCTGGCCTTGAGCCGGGGGTTAACATCACCGGAGATAACAGCGCTACATTCGTTCTGTACGCACCCGGGAAGGATAATGTATTCGTTGTGGGTGATTTCAACAACTGGGTATTCAGCGATGAGGGCTTCATGAAGAAAAGCCCTGACGGCAGATTCTGGCTTGCTGTTACAGGTCTCACTGCTAACACCGAGTACGGTTTTCAATATGTGATTGACGGTACGATAAAAATACCTGATCCTTATACCACCAAAGTCCTTGATCCGTGGAATGATAAATATATTTCTTCAGCTACTTACCCTGGCCTCAAAGCTTATCCCGAGGGGCTTGCAGAAGGTCTTGTGGCTGTCTTCCAGACGCGTCCGCCGGCTTACACCTGGAAGAACTCATCTTTCACCCCGCCCTCAAAAGAGGATCTTGTGATATATGAAATGCTCGTCCGTGATTTTGTGGAAGCTCATGACTTTAAAACCATTCGTGACTCACTGGCATATTTCTCGCGACTGGGAATCAATGCCATTGAATTCATGCCTGTAACAGAATTTGACGGGAACAGTAGTTGGGGCTATAACCCTGCCATGTATTTTGCCATTGATAAATATTACGGCCCGGCCAATAGTTTCAAGGAGCTGATTGATTCGTGCCACAGCCGGGGAATAGCAGTGATTATGGATCTCGTGCTGAATCACGCATACGGTAACAACCCCCTGGTTAAGATGTATTTTAACACTGCGGAGAACAGGCCTGCGGCAGATAATCCATGGTTCAATGTGCAATCGCCGAATACCTCATTGTCGTGGGGTTACGACTTCAACCATGAGAGTGTTGCCACCCAGGCATTTGTTGACAGCGTATGCAGTTACTGGATAAGTGAGTTTAAAGTTGATGGCTTCCGCTTTGATTTCACTAAAGGATTCACCAACACTGCCGGTGATGGATGGAATTATGATGCCTCGCGTATCGCGATACTGAAGCGCATGGGTAACATGATATGGATAAGGAAACCCGATGCGTACCTTATCCTCGAGCATTTTACTGACAACAGTGAAGAGACAGAGCTTGCAAATCATGGATTTCTCTTGTGGGGCAATACTAAAAATGATTACCTGGAAGCAGCAATGGGATACAGCTCAGACCTGTTTAAAGCCTCGTATCTCAACCTGGGCTGGAGTCAGCCCGGCCTTGTCACTTACATGGAAAGTCATGACGAGGAGCGTATGATGTTCAAGAATGTAAGCTATGGCGCAGCCTCTGTTCCCCCGGCTGCGGGATATGATGTAAAGGAATTCAATACTGCGCTTAAGAGAGTTAAGCTGGCGGCAACTTTCTTTTTCACCATACCGGGCCCCAAGATGATATGGCAGTTTGAGGAGCTCGCATATGACTACCCGCGGGGTGAAGGTGATGAAAAGCTGGCGCCTAAGCCAATCAGGTGGGATTTCTATTCAGTTGCCGGCCGAAGAAATGTATATGACAATTTTATGGCCCTCATTGAGCTTAAGAAAACCCATGAGGCATTCTCTTCTGACAACTTTTCAATCTATCAGACCGGAAAGCTGAAACGAGTTAATATTGAGCATTCGGACATGGATGCAGTGGTTTTAGGCAATTTTGATGTGATCACCGGTAGCCTCACCGGCAATTTTACCAGAACGGGCAAATGGTACGAGTTCTTCAGCGGAGAATCAATAGATGTTACTTCAACAACCCAGCAACAGAGTATCAGCCTCTTTCCCGGAGAGTACAGGTTATATACCTCAAAGCTTGTTACCCGGCCTTCATTTCTTGCAGGCATTGAAGACCAGCCTGCGTACGATAAGGAGGATGGGTTGATATTCGGGGCATACCCAAATCCGTTTTCCGAAAGAGCAAAAGTCACCTTTACCGGTGATAACATATACCAGCCGCATACCATAGAGCTCTTCTCATCTGATGGTTCGAGAGTGCGGGTAATTGTCGTTCCGGCGGGGATAGATGAGGTCACTATTGACGGTGCGGGGCTTGCGGCAGGAGTGTACTACCTGAAGGTCTCGGCGGGAAGGGCATCATCAGTAAAGCGCCTGGTCAGGTATTAGAGCTCCGGGTACGGAGCTTCGAATTATCTTAAGGTCGCAGCCTTTACAGGCTGAAAGCAAAAAGGTCCCCGGTCATGTGGCTGACTGAGGACCTTTTTTTGCCGACTGCCGACTGCTGACTCCCGACTTCAGGCAGGCTATTTCCAGTGCGATTTTATTTTGTCAGTACCATATAACCCCACGGTTCCATCTGCATCTTCTGTCCCTGTGCTATCTCCACCCCGGCCTCTGTAAAGAGGTCGTTGTAGGTGCCTGCCGTGGCACCGTCCTTCAGCGCAACGGTGACAGGGCTCTTGCTCAGGTTGAGAATGACAAGAACCTCATCATCTCCCTTGACGCGCTTATATGCATAAACACTCTTCTGGTTGGTCTTCAGCGTCTCGTAAGACCCGCCCTCTGTACCGTGTCGCAGAGCCGGGTGAGAGGTGCGCAGGTGCACAAGCTTCGTGTAGAACGGGCGGAGCTCAGTCTCCTTCCATTCAATGGGGTCACGCTTGAAGAACTCGAGCCTCTTGTCTAGATCGGCTTCCTGGCCGTTGTAGAGAAGCGGCACGCCGGGTACGGTGAAGATATATGCTGCGAAGGCCTTCTGAGCATCACCCAGCTTCTCGTCAATGGTGCCGTTCCACGAGTTCTCGTCGTGATTGGTCATGAACCTCAGCCTGTATGACTCCGGGTCATAGCGCCTCATCTCATATTGCAGGATGCTGTCCAGGGCAGCGGGCCTGCGCTGGTCTGCAGCCACGGCATTCATCAGGTGATGATGAGCCCATGCATAGTTCATGTCAAAGGCACGTTCAAGGAGATAAGAGTGATCTTCATCCTCGGCAAGCATGAGAACAGGTCTGACGGCATTGAGCTCGGTGGTGGCCCTGAACCAGAACTCCTCCGGTACCAGGCCCGGGAAATCACATCTGTAGCCGTCGACACCAACCTCAGCCACCCAGTATTTCATTGCTCCAACCATATAATCCCACAGAGGCTCAGCCGTGTAGTCAAACTGAATGACGTCGGTCCAGTCGAAGGGAGATACAAAATTGCCTGTTGAATCCTTTGCGTACCATTCGGGGTACTGTGTTGCAAGGGGATTATCCCATGCAGAGTGGTTGCCCACCCAGTCGAGGATCACATGAAATCCCATCTCATGAGCCCTGGCAACAAGTGCTTTGAAGTCGTCGATGGTACCGAACTCCGGGTTAACCCCCACGTAATCACTTATGGAGTAGTAACTTCCCAGCTCACCCTTGCGGTTCTGCACACCGATTGGATAGATAGGCATGAACCACAGTACGTTCACTCCCAGCTCCTTCAACTGCGGCAGGGCGCTATCAACACCGGCAAAGGTTCCTTCCTGTGAGAATTGTCTTACATTGATCTCATAGAGGACCATATTGCGGGTCCAGTCGGCATGTTTCACTGTTGTCTTCAGCGGCTCTATCACAGCTGCCGCCCTGGGCTTGCATGCCAAAGCCAAAGTGGCCAGTGCAGCCACAAGCAGGATGATCTTCAAAATGTTCTCTTTCATCATGATCAGGTTATTTTAGTTCAATAATCATTGCAGTTTTGGGTGATATATTAAATGATGTGAGGTCATCAATTGTTTTGCCGGAAATCACATCGAAGCCCTTTGTGAAGCCGGAGAGTGATTCCCTGTATTTTGACTTCTGTACGGTCTTATTCTCTGTGTCATTGTTGTTAAGTGCCACCATAACACTCTCGCTGCCGTTATAGCGAAAGTAGACGTAAACACCATCAACCGGAATATAATGTTTCAGCTTCCCGGTATGGATGACCTCTTTCCCTTTCCTCCAGTTGAGGACCTTTTTTGTAAAGTCAAGAGCTTCCTTTTCCACCTCTGTCAGCTCTGCTCCGGTAAATACGTTTTTCGTGTCGCCGGGCCAGCCTCCGGGGAGGTCTTCTCTCAGATAACCGTCACCCCTGCTCTTATTGCCGTCCATGACAATCTCGGTGCCGTAATAGAGCTGGGGTATACCCCTGGTTGTCATGATATAGCTGAGCCCCAATTTATAGGCATCAAGGCTTTTGCCGGTCTCGGTAAAGTACCGGGTCATGTCATGGTTATCAAGGAAGATCACGTTCCTGAACGGCTCGGGATAGAGGAAGTCCTGTGCGAGGAGATTATACAATTCAGACAGTCCGCCGGTCGGGTTTCCGGGTCCGGTGAATGCCTTATGTGTAGCGAAGCATAGCGGGAGATCTGTCAATGAGGGGAGGTTCGAGCGATAGCCATCGCTGTTCTTCTTGTTCAGTGCCCAGTAGGAGGTCAGGGATGGGTAGTCATACCATACCTCTCCCACTATGAAGAACCCGGGGAACTCCGTTTCAACGCGCTTTGCCCACCTGGCCATCATGTCAGGCTGCGGATAGGGGTATGTGTCCATTCGGATGCCGTCAAGGTCACTGAAGGCGATCCACCAGAGGCTGTTCTGGATGAGGTATGTCTCAACAAGAGGATTGCTCTGGTTAAGGTCGGGCATGGTCACGTCAAACCATCCCTTTTCCATTATCATCTTATCATGCTCTGATGCATAGGGGTCCATATATGTAGAAGCCCTGTAGTTGGTGCGGGTGAACTCATCGAACTGGTGGATCCAGTCCCTGGCAGGCAGGTCTTTCATCCACCAGTGAAAGGAACCTATATGATTGAAGATCATGTCCATAACAACCTTCATCCCACTGTCGTGTGCATCTGAGACAAGCTTTTTAAATTCGTCATTTGACCCATACCGGGGATCGGAACGGTAGAAGTCGGTAGTTGAATATCCGTGATAGGAATAGCGCTGCTGGTTGTTTTCAAGGAATGGGTTCAGCCAGATGCCGGTGACGCCCAGATCTTTGAGATAGTCAAGATGGTCATTTATTCCTTTCATGTCACCGCCATGCCTGCCGCCGGGATTACTACGGTTGGCCTGCTCGGTCATGCCTTCAAGGTTGTCATTGGAGGGGTCGCCGTTGGCAAAGCGGTCGGGCATGAGCAGGTAGATGACGTCTGAGCTGTTGAATCCCCGTGCCGGTCCTGCAGGCCTCTTGTACAACGGGTAGTCATGCGTCACCTGCTTTTTACCGTTTATGAAGGTAAGTCTGGCAGTACCGGGCCTTGTTTCTGCGGAAATATCAAGGTTTACGAAAAGGTAATTGGGGCTTTCTGTGCGAATCAGCGTGGTCACGGAAACACCGGGGTAGTCTGTCTTGACCTCAAATGCTCCGATCCCTTTTCCATAAACCATCAGCTGCAAGGCACTCTCCTTCATGCCTGTGAACCATGATGGCGGGTCTAAATGTTCAATTGTCTGAGCTCCTGAAGGCATAAACGTAAGCAGCAGCAGGGCCGAGAAGCAAAGTGTGCGTCTGATCATGATTTTTTGAAATTCATTTTTTCTCCGGGCTTGATGGTGTGCTTTTCGCCATATATCTCAAGCGGAATATCGGCCCGGGAGAGGTTTACCACATTAACGGCTGAGCCGTTGACCTCAACCCTGAGCGGATTGTTCCTGTACCTGATGATGAATGAGTATGAACTCCATGCAGCAGGTATTACAGGGTTAAACCGTACCCTGTCACCGGAGATTCTCAGTCCGCCGAAGCCCTCCACAATTGCGAGCCAGGTGCCGGCCATACTGGTTATATGAAGTCCGTCTTTAACCTCCATGTTGTAGTCGTCGAGGTCAAGCCTCGCGGTGCGCAGGTAGAGCCGGTAGGCTCTTTCGATGTCGTGAAGACGTGCGGCAAGCACGGAGTGGATACTTGCCGAGAGGGATGATTCATGCACGCAACGCGGTTCATAGAAGTCGAAGTTGCGCCTGATGGTCTCCTCGTCAAACTCCTCCTCAAAGAAGTATATGCCCTGAAGCACATCAGCCTGCTTGATGAACACTGAGCGAAGGATACGGTCCCACGACCAGTGCTGGTTGAGGGGTCTCTCTTCAGGACTGAGGTCTTTGACGGTCTGTTGCATCTTGTCCATGAAGCCATCCTGCTGCAGGAAAATGCCAAGGTCATAATGAACAGGCAGGTAGATATTGTTAATTATCTCTTTCCACAGGTTGAGTTCACACTCGGTGTCAAGCCTGGTGCGCGCCACCACCGAGTTGTACCTTACCTCACTGTCAGCCTTTAGCAATGCAAGTGCATCGGAGGTATATTTAAGCGTCCAACGTGCCAGGGTATTAGTATACCAGTTGTTGTTTACGTTGTTCTCATACTCGTTTGGGCCGGTGACACCGAGGATGACGTACTGGTTCTTCTCCTGCGACCAGTTGCAGCGCTGTGCCCAGAAGCGCGAGAGGGCTATGAGCACCTCCAGTCCGTACTCTGCCAGGTACTTCTGGTCGCCGGTGTGCCTGATATAGTTATATATTGCATAGGCGATGGCACCGTTGCGGTGAATCTCCTCAAAAGTGATCTCCCACTCATTGTGGCACTCCTCTCCGTTCATTGTTACCATAGGATAGAGTGCTGCTCCCCCGGTGAATCCCAGTTTCTGTGCATTTGCTATTGCTTTATCCAGATGTTTATACCTGTATAACAGCAGGTTGCGTGCAACATGGGTGTCGGCGGTACTGAGGTAAAAGGGGAATGCGAACGCCTCAGTATCCCAGTAGGTGCTGCCGCCGTATTTCTCTCCGGTAAATCCCTTGGGCCCGATATTGAGACGGGGATCGTCACCGGTATAGGTCTGGTTCAGCTGGAAGATGTTAAACCTTATGCCCTGCTGTGCTGCGATATCACCATTGATGACAATGTCTCCGTGTTCCCATATTTTATCCCATGCTTTCTTATGATCGGCGAGCATGACATCAAATCCCTTTTTTACTGCCTCTCCGGCGGCCGACATAGCTTTCATTGCAAGTCCTTCGGGAGGATGGTTGAATGAGGAGAGGACAGCCACATATTTTGTAACCTCTACCGTGTCGCCGTCTTTATAGTCGGCAATGAAGGCGCAGTGAGCCGTTTTATCATTTGTGGTAATGACCGTCTTTCCTTTGACTGCCTTGCCGTTAAGGGCGAAGACGTTCTCCATGGCAGTGGCAACGACAAATGCCGTTTTGCGTGTCTGTGCAACAACTACTGCTCTGGTACCGTCATGTTCTGCGGATTCGTTCTCCCAGAACTTCTCATCATAATTGGCATCTTCGTTGTGGACATCAGCATTAAGCCATGGGATGATCTCCAGTTTTCCGCTGCCGCCTGTTATCTGCAGGGAGTATCTTATGGCGGCTTTTTCGGATTCGCTCATTGAGAGGAACCTTCTCGCGCTAACCGTTACCACCTTTCCCGAGGGCATCACTGCCATGAATGACCGTGTAAGCACACCTTCCTGCATGTTAAGCTCCCTGCGGAAGCTCTTTATGCTGCACTGCGCCAGGTCAAGCTCCTCTCCATCGATGCGAACAATGATGCCTGTCCAAGAGGGGGCATTGGGCACCTTGGCGAAGTATTCGGGGTAGCCGTTTTTCCACCAGCCAACCACGGTTTTATCAGGGTAGTAAATGCCTGCCACATATGTTCCCTGAAGGGTATCGCCTGAATAGGTTTCCTCAAAGTTGGCCCTTTGTCCCATCATACCGTTACCCAGGGCAAAGATGCTCTCTGAGTCACGTCCCCTCTCAGGTTCAAATCGTGTCTCGATGATCTTCCATTCATCGGACTGAAATCGTGAATCTGTCATTACAGTCTATAGGTTTCTCAATTGTGTGATTGTAATTTTTCTAAGGTCGGGGATGACAATGTCTGCCCTGCTGAGCAGGTAGGGATTTCCTACTCCCACGCATCTCATCCCTCCGGCTATGGCGGCTTCGATCCCTGCCTGAGCATCTTCAAACACTACGCAGGATGAGGGAGCCAGGCCCATCTCTTCAGCTCCCTTAAGGAACACCTCAGGGTCAGGTTTGGCTTTATCTATCTTATTGCCGTCGACTATCACGTCGAACATCTCTCTGAGCCTGATGCCGTCGAGGATCGTTCCTGCGTTCCTGCTGGCCGATCCTATTGCGGTCAGTATGCCTTCCTTCCTGAGCGCCTTAAGCAGCCTGATACATCCCGGCAGGATTTCATTGGGGGTCATTCCGGAGATGAATTCTACATACCATCCGTTCTTACGGGCGGCCAGTTGCTCTTTCTCCTTGTCAGTGACTGTCACTCCGCCTGTTCTGAGGAGGATCTCCAGTGATGCCATACGGCTTACTCCCTTGAGCGCTTCATTATCCTCAAGTGTGAATACGAATCCCAGTTCCTTGGCCAGGCGGCGCCATGCCATGAAGTGGTACTTTGCAGTATCAACTATAACACCGTCGAGGTCAAATATGCATCCTTTCAGCTCCATGGTCATCTCTTGTCGTCAAGGTCTTTTACGAATTTTACCGACAGTGCGGCAATGATCATTGAAATACCTCCGGACACCAGTGCGAGCATGGTGTTGCCGTCGAAGAGATGCTTGACCATGCTACCAAGTATGCTTGCGGCAAGAATCTGAGGTATAACAATGAAGAAGTTGAAGATTCCCATGTATATTCCCATCTTGTTGTGGGGCAGTGATCCGGTCAGGATGGCGTAAGGCATTGAGAGTATGCTTGCCCATGCAAGCCCGATGCCGAGCATAGGAAGGACAAGCATTCCCGGCGTGTGTATCAGGCTTATCGACATAAGGCTAATACCGCCCACGAGGAGGCAGATGGCGTGTGTCAGTTTCCGCGAGGTGGCTTTTGCCAGTACCGGCAGCAGGAAAGCCACCAGGGCGGAGAAGCCGTTGTAGACGCCGAAGAGCACTCCCACCCAGTTGGCGCCTTCGTTATATGCAAGTGATGCTGTATCAGTGGTGCCGTAAATCCGGGACGTCACGGCTGATGTTGTGTAGATCCAGAGCGAGAAGAGAGCGAACCATGTAAAGAACTGGACTACAGCCAGCTGAGCCATTGTGGTTGGCATGTGTCTGAGGTCGGTCAGGATGCTGTTCAGGCCGTTGCCACCCTTGTTTGCTGATTTTAGCAGGCCTGCAATGATTTGCAGGAGGCCGAAGACAGCGACACCGCCGGTGACTACGTAGAGTTCCTTCTCAAGATTGGCCCTTGAGAGGATGATGGTCAGCACAAGTCCGATTGAAAGCCAGATGATGCCGGGCCGGTAAAAATTCACACCGGCTGTTGCACGTGGCTCTGAGCTCTGAGCTCTCCCGCTTTCGAGGGACTGCGTCGCTTTGCTCCTTGTGTGCTCCGGGTCCTGCGCCCTGAGTCCTGCGCCCTGAACCAGGGGTTCTTCCAGAGTCTCTCCGCGAGCTACTTTCTCCCCCTTTTCGAACTCCTCGAGTTCAGCCGGGGAGTACTCCTTTGTGCGGATGATTGTCCAGAGGACAGCCAGCAGCAGCACTGCTGCCCCGATGTAAAATGAGAGCTTAACATTGAACGGTATCAGCTGTCCTTCGGCAGGAACCTCCGGAACATTGAACCAGTTTGCGAGCATCCAGGGCAGGAAGCTGCCAATCACGGCACCGATGCCTATGAAGAAGCTCTGCATGGCGAACCCCGAGGTTCGCTGTTTGGATGAGAGCATGTCGCCCACGAATGCACGGAAGGGCTCCATCGAGATGTTGATGGAGGCATCCATGATCCAGAGCATCACGGTGGCGAAGATCCAGGTGGGAGAGTTGGTGATTATTGCAAGGGCGAGGGAAGCCAGTATGGCACCGGTAAGGAAATAGGGACGGCGGCGTCCGAGGCGGTTCCATGTACGGTCACTCATGTGTCCGATGATCGGTTGTACCAGCAACCCTGTCACCGGAGCCGCGATCCACAGAATGGGTATGTCATCAATCTCAGCACCGAGTGTCTGAAAAATACGGCTCACATTGCCGTTCTGGAGGGCAAAGCCAAACTGGATGCCCAGAAAACCGAAGCTCATGTTCCATATCTGCCAGAAAGAGAGCTGTGGCTTCCGCCTGTAGATCACGTTCATAGTCTGTTAGCAGTTAATTTTATTACCCAAATCTTATAACCTACTCAAAATTAGTCGAAAATCGGGTTCCGCAACACCATTTTTGAGCTTCAACAGCATGATTTTTCGGGCGTTTGCGTTGTATTGGTTATTTCAAACGTTTTCGGCCTGCTGTATTATTTTTCTGCCGACTTAAGACTGCTGCCCCCCCTGCAAACTGGCTCCTCGCTAAAAAAATCCACCGGATTTTTTATATACGCTCGGCCCTCTATTGCCTCCCTTTTAGTACATTTGATACTGTATCAACCATAATCAAAAAATACCATGTCTGAATTCATCTTTGAAAAACCCTTCCAGCACGGGAAGGATGAGACAAAGTACCGCCTGCTTACTTCTGATCATGTCAGGGTGATGGAATGCTGCGGCAGGAGAGTGCTTCAGGTTCAGCCTGAGGCTCTCAGGTTGCTGGCAAATCAGGCATTTATCGATGTCAATTTTTACCTGCGCACTGCGCATCTTGAGAAGCTCGCACATATACTGAAGGATCCTGAGGCGACTGACAATGACCGGTTTGTAGCGTGGGTGATGCTGCGCAACACCGTGATTTCAGCAGAGGGCAAGCTGCCATGGTGCCAGGACACCGGCACGGCTATTGTTATGGCATGGAAGGGGGAAGATGTCTTTACCGGCACGGATGATGCCATGCATTTAAGCAAGGGAATTTGGGAAACCTATAATGAAAAGAATCTTCGGTATTCGCAGATAGTTCCGACTACCATGTTTGAGGAGAAAAACACCGGAAGCAACCTGCCTGCACAGATCGATCTTGCAGCTTGCCCGGGTGGCGAATACAGTTTTCTTTTTATTGCCAAGGGAGGGGGCTCTGCTAACAAGACCTTCCTCTACCAGCAGTCGAAATCGTTGCTCAATGAAGCCTCTCTTCGTAAGTTTATCCGTGAGAAGATAGAGGACCTTGGCACCTCGGCCTGTCCTCCATATCATCTGGCCGTGGTTATAGGAGGCACCTCGGCGGAGATGACCCTTAAGACCGTTAAGCTTGCCTCCGCCGGATTTTTAGATGATCTGCCTGACTCGGGCAACAGTGCGGGCAGGGCATACCGCGACAGGGTGTGGGAGGAGAAGATAGATCTCATCTGCCAGGAGTATGGGGTGGGAGCGCAGTTCGGAGGTAAGTACTTCGTGCATGACGTGCGGGTGATACGCCTGCCACGCCACGCTGCCTCATGTCCGGTGGGCATAGGGGTCAGCTGCAGCGCTGACCGCAACATAAAGGGAAAGATCACTTCTGAAGGCATTTTCCTTGAGCAGCTTGAAACTGATCCGGCGAGGTTCATGCCTGAGAAGGCTCCTGAACTCGACAAGCCGGTGCAGATAGACCTTGAACGTCCCATGAAGGAGATACTGGCTGAGCTGACGAAGTACCCGGTGAAGACGAGGCTGAGCCTCAGCGGAACACTGATCGTTGCGCGCGACATGGCACATGCGCGCATCAAACAGATGCTCGATGAGGGCAAGCCTATGCCGGAATATTTCAAAAGCCATCCGGTCTACTATGCCGGCCCGGCCAAGACGCCGGCGGGTATGGCCTCCGGATCATTCGGTCCCACCACCGCCGGGCGCATGGACGGCTATGTTGATCTGTTCCAGAGCCTCGGCGGATCAATGGTCATGCTGGCCAAGGGCAACAGGTCGAGGCAGGTGATCGACGCCTGCAAAAAGCACGGGGGCTTCTACCTGGGTTCAGTGGGAGGCCCGGCAGCCATTCTTGCAGCTGAAAACATAATATCAGTGGAGGTGGTCGATTTCGAAGAGCTTGGCATGGAGGCCGTTAGGAAGATTGTCGTAAAAAATATGCCCGCATTTATTCTGACGGATGATAAGGAGAATGATTTCTTTGATAGTTATAATAAGAGGCAATAGGCAGTAGAGGGGCGAGCGTTAAGAAATGATCCGGTGGATCATTTTAGCGAAGCAGCCAGATTGCAGGGTAGGCAATAGTGAAGTCGGCAGTTTGAGGCTCCGACACAGGAGGAGACTCAATCCCGCATCCGCCGGCTGGCGGATCGGGACGGCAGTCTTATCAGGCAGTAGGCAATAGGCAGTAGGCAGTAGTTCAGGCTTCAGTCCTTAAGGACCGCAAAACCTTTTGACGTCAGACCTTTCGACCTTCAGACCTCAGTCGTACGGGAATTTAGAATATTAACGTAAATAACAAAAAGACTAAAAAATATCAACAACAGATACGGTATATAGATAATAATGATATTTTTGCTCCCTTAAATTAACAAATCATTATTTATAGCATGTGCGGGGTTGTTGGTGTATTTGATTTGAAAGTGAGGGCGGAGGAGCTACGGCCTCAGGTTCTCGGGATGTCTAAAAAACTTCGGCACCGCGGTCCCGACTGGTCGGGCATCTACTGCGGCGAGAAGGCAATCATAGCCCACGAGCGGCTCTCAATAGTTGACCCGCAGTCGGGAGGTCAACCCCTCTACAGTCGCGACCGCCGGCTGATCCTCGGCGTTAACGGCGAGATATACAATCACCGGGAGATCAGGGAGCGTTACAACGGTAAATATGATTTTACCACAATGTCTGACTGTGAGGTCATCCTTGCTCTTTATGCTGACAAGGGCACCACTTTCCTGGATGAGATAAACGGCATTTTTGCCTTCGTTCTATATGACGAGGCAAATGACTGCTACCTGGCAGCACGCGATCATATAGGGATAATCCCGTTTTACATGGGATGGGACATCCACGGTAACCTGTACTTCTCATCCGAGCTGAAGGCGCTTGAGGGAATATGCAAAAAGATTGAGCTTTTCCCGCCGGGACAGTACTACTACAGCAAGGACGGTAAGTTTACAGGGTGGTACAACCGCGACTGGATATCTTATGATGCCGTAGCAGAAAACAGCACTGACATTAATCAGTTGCGTGATGCGCTGGAGAAGGCGGTGCACCGTCAGCTGATGTCTGATGTGCCCTATGGGGTTCTTCTGTCAGGTGGTCTCGACAGCTCGGTCATTTCAGCCATAGCAAAAAAGTATGCTGCCCGCCGGATAGAAACAGATGACACAGCTGAGGCATGGTGGCCACAGCTTCACTCTTTTGCCATCGGTTTGGAAGGGTCGCCTGATCTGGCTGCCGCCCGCAAGGTGGCAGATCATATAGGCACGGTCCACCATGAGATTCATATTACGGTGCAGGAGGGCCTTGATGCCGTTCGTGATGTAATCTGGTACCTCGAGACATATGATGTCACAACTGTCAGGGCTTCCACCCCGATGTATCTGATGGCACGTGTCATAAAATCGATGGGAGTGAAGATGGTACTTTCAGGCGAGGGCGCCGATGAGATATTCGGGGGCTATCTCTATTTCCACAAGGCTCCCGGACCGCGCGAGTTTCACGAGGAGACGGTTCGTAAGATAAGCAAGCTCCACCTTTACGACTGTCTCAGGGCGAACAAGTCTCTGGCTGCCTGGGGAGTGGAAGGAAGGGTGCCATTCCTCGACAAGGAGTTCCTCGATGTGGCCATGAGACTGAATCCGTCAGACAAGATGGCGGGCAACGGCAGGATGGAGAAATGGATATTGCGCAAGGCTTTCGAGAATTACCTGCCGGAAGAGATTGCCTGGCGACAGAAGGAGCAGTTTTCCGATGGTGTAGGATATAGCTGGATAGACACCCTGAGGGAGCTTGCCTCACACCAGGTCACCGATGAGATGATGGCAACGGCCCGGTACAGGTTCCCGCTGAATACACCAATGAGCAAGGAGGAGTATCATTATAGGTCAATCTTCTCGGAACACTTTCCGTCAGAGGCAGCTGCCATGACGGTTCCGTCAGTACCTTCTGTGGCATGCAGCACAGCGGAGGCGCTGGCATGGGATGAGTCTTTCCGAAACCAGAATGAACCTTCAGGCCGTTCAATAAAAAATGTTCACTTGCAATCGTACTGAAAAAAACAGCGATACCCGGTCCGGGTATCGCTGCCTTTGAAATTAATCGATAATATGATTATTTTTTCAGGATGGTGCTGAGCACCTTTTCCTTGTCAAGCTTCTTGGTGCAGAAGAACCAGTCGTAGCATTTCATCTCCTCCTTGCTCTCCATACGCTCCTTGGCTACGCCGCATGATCCGGCCGTGGGAACGATGACGTCGTCACCCGGCTGCCAGTCGGCCGGCAGTGCAACAGAGAACGCATCAGCAGTCTGAAGACCTACTACCACCCTGTAGAGCTCCTGGAAGTTGCGGCCCAGGCTGAGCGGATAATAAATGATGGTGCGAATGACACCCTTGGGGTCAATAAAGAACACAGCCCTCACTGCCTTGGTGTTGCTCTCTCCCGGCATCATCATACCATACTTCTTGGCCACTTCCATGGTGATGTCTTCAATGAGGGGGAACTTCACTTCCACATCCTTCATTCCCTTGTACTCGATCTTCTCCTTAATTGTGCGCAGCCAGGCAATGTGGCTGTAAAGTCCGTCAACGGATAGTCCTACAAGCTTGGTATTGGCTTTTGCGAACTTCTCCTCCATTGAAGCAAACGTCATAAACTCGCTGGTGCAGACGGGGGTAAAGTCAGCCGGATGGCTGAAGAGAATCACCCAGCTGCCTGAGTAGTCGGCCGGGAAGTTGATCTCGCCCTGCGTTGTTACTGCTTTGAATTCCGGTGCCTTGTCGCCTATGCGCGGCATTGCATTTACTTGTGTGTTTTCCATATTATGTATTTAATTGATTAATAACAAATTACTTGATTCCAATTCTTAATTCTTAATTTTACTATTGCCTTCTCGCCAGCATCAGTTCCAGGTCCTCCCTGAGTGCATCAAGATCCTCCTCATGTTCAACTTCCTGCGACAGGATTGTAAGGATGATGTTGTAAGTTACCGGGTCGCCCTCCCGGGTCAGGTCGAGGAGATGGCTGTAGACCTTGATGGCGCACTGTTCTCCCTTAATATTCTGTTCCAGCACTTTTTCGACATAAGGATCGATAGGTGCATCATAACCGCAGTTGGTTATTTTCATCCAGTCAGCAGGAGAAATCACCGGGGTTCCTCCGAGCTGAACTATCCTGGTAGTGAGCAGCACAGCATGTGACAGCTCTTCCGTTGCATGAAGATCGAGCTCAGCGATGACCGCATCTTTCATCGGTCCTTTTACCACTTTTGCCCCGATCCAGTACTGGTAATAAGCCAGCCATTCGTCTGCAAGGGCTTTGTTCAGGAGGTTGAGTAATTCATCAACATCCATCTTTACAATTGATCTTCCGATTTGTGCCATTTTGTTGTGTTTTAATGATTGTCTGTATTCTGTTTATGGTTTTTGCCAAAAAAGTACATGAGTTTAAAAACCGTTCCTGTAAGCCCGATGGCTATAAGGAGGATTTTTAGCCAGGCAGTGTTTGCAGCGTAAAACACTGTCAGTAAAATCATCGCCCACATTATGATCAGGGCTGAAATCCCCGCTTTCCGGCCTGCTTCACGGGTCATATATCTCGAGGTGATCCGTCCCTTCAAAACCTTATTGTACAGGGCTGGTGAGCTCCTGAGGAACAGGCCTGCGGACAGCAGCACAAAGGGAGTTGTGGGCAGCACCGGGATGAAGATCCCGATAATTCCAAATGCAAGGGATATTGCGCCTCCTGATATGAGCAAAAGCCTTATCATTTTTTTCTCACCCCGTCCCTCTTGTCAGTATACATTCCGACAATCTGAAGCTTGACATCCTCTATCTTAAAGTCGGGAATCCGTTTTTTTTCAAAATAGTCGTATATCATCTCTGTAAGTTCACTGTCATAATAATCCTCTATCCGGTCACAATGGGTGCAGTAGATGTGGTGATGCTGATCTTTCACAGCATCATACCGGAGCAATCCATGGTCAGTTTTAACCCTTTTAAGAATATCCTTTTCAACCAGTGTCTCAAGAGTTTTATAGACAGTTCCTGTTGCAATGTCAGGGTACTTTTTCCTAATGAACTGGCCTACCTCCTCGGCTGTCGGATGGTCATGCAGCACATCCACTGCCTCAAAAACTGCAAGTCGCTGAGGTGTGACCTTAAGGCCCCTCTCCCTTAACTTTATTCTGTAATCTTCAGATTCCATTAAATAAGAATGATTCTTAACAAAGAATAAACAAAGATAAGACAAAAAAGTGCAATATCAAAATTTATTCATGGTATTTTGTGTTAGATTCTCTGCTGTGACATGGATCTGTCAACAAAGCTAAACCGTATAGAGTTTATCAAGCACGTCAAGCATTATCTCATCAACGTTTTCGCGGTTGTCTATTGCCACCATCATTCCGTATGCAGCTGCCCCTGTGGCTGCACCGCCGCCTTCGTCCCTGTTCATAATTGCAGTGAACCGGGCTGACAGCTTACGGAACCATTTTTCAGGCAGGAACCTCGAGAGTGCCTTAACGACGGAGGCAAGAACATGTGACGACGCGGTCTTTATCTTTTGTCCATCAACCACTGCAACGGATTCCTTAAGGGCCTCAAGAAACTCACCCTCATGGCCCGTATTGTCAAATGAGACTGTCATATGCAGGGCCGGAGGGAACTGCAGTTTGTCGAGGTTCCAGCCCCTGCGCGACAGCTCATCTCCGATGCGGTATATATCATGTCTGTCGGATGTGAATGAAAAGACGCTCATTACCGGTTTCCCAATGACTTTCAGGCCAGGCGTCGACTCAATTCCTTCCTGAATAAAACGTGTTGTTTTCATTACAGCCTCTGCCATCTTCATGTAGCCGTCGCGCCCTATGGTCTTAAGTGCCGCCCATCCAGCCGCAATCGGAGCTCCTGATCTTGTGCCGAGCATTGTCGGAGAGCCATAAAGTCCACCCGGCCAGCTGCTTATGACAAAATACTGGAATTTCCTCAGCTCATGGGAATGATAGATTATGGCGGAAGCGCCCTTGGCGGAGTAACCGTATTTGTGCACGTCGGCCGATATTGAGGTCACGCCCCTGACACGGAAGTCAAAGGGAGGAACTTTAAAGCCGAGGCTTTCGATAAACGCGAGCATCAGTCCTCCCAGGCAGCTGTCGACATGAAACAGCAGATCATGCTTCAGTGCAAGGGCTGCAAGCTCTTCAACAGGGTCAATAACCCCGTAGGGGAAGCAGGGTGCTGATGCCGTGATCGCGATTGTATTCCTGTTGATCAGTTTTTCCACTTCCGCCACGTTAACCCGTTTGTCCTCGTTCACCGGGGCATACCTTGCCCTGACGCCGGTCATATCAGCAGCCTTGGAGAACGCAGGATGTATTGTCACAGGTGCAATTATCTCCGGCTCACGTTTTTCCGGTTTGTGATTTCTGGCCCAGTCACGTTCGGTCTTGACAGCCACCAGGATGCTCTCCGACCCCCCGGTGGTCAGGTTGCCTGCAAACCCGTTGCCGGCATGCAGCAGATCGGCCACCATGGCCACGACCTCGTTTTCCAGGTGTCTGAGCGAGGAGAAGAGTGACGGATTGAGAGCATTCTCGTTTAAAAAGAGCTGGTAAGCCTGTTCAATTGCTTTTGCCTCCCTGTTGCCAGGATGATATATATAACCGAACATCCTGCCGTTTCTCCATGATGCATCACCTGACCGGTGTGCCTTCAGTTCCGTAATCACAGTGTCGGCATCAAGGCCCTTGTCCGGAAACCTTATAAAATGCCTGTTCATAACTATCTCCTTTATTCTTCGTTAGTTATTATCAAAGTTAAGCTACAGAACATTCAATGTCAAATATTTGTAATGCTGCGGCGGGAAGTCGGGAGTGCTCGTATTTTGCAAAAAAGTTTCTTTCTTTGTGGCCTTACCGAACTTAATTATAAAAATATTGGTTATTGGTAGTACCTGACAGCACAATAGTTGTCTTTATAGGAAATTGGAATGATGAGAAAAACGTTAACAGGTCTGTTACTGCTCCTTTCAGCAGTTACCCTCAAATCGCAGGTGCTTGAGCCTGTCACATGGAGTTTCCGGAGCGAGAAGACCGGAGACAATACATTTGAACTGGTGATGACGGCCGAACTGGAGAAGGAATGGCATCTATATGCTATGGATATTGAGCCGGGCGGACCGATTCCCACCAGCTTTACCTTTGAACCGGGTGCCGGTTTCACCCTTACCGGAAAGACGGTCGAGGTTACGAAACCCGAGGTTAAGTATGACAACAGCTTCTCGATGAATATCGGCATGCACAGCGACAGGGCCGAGTTTCGTCAGAAGGTAACTGTAACAGGTTCACCGGTGACAGTAAAAGGATATGTCACATTTATGTCATGTGATGACAAACAGTGCCTGTCGCCCAGGGATGTTGAATTCGCCCTGGTGCTGAAGGGCGGAGCCACTGTACCTGCCACTGCACCTGGTGAGAAGGTAACTGAGGTGCCAGGCCTGGCTACAGCAGAAACGACATCCGAATTTGCGCAACTGACTACAGCTGATATTCCTGCAGACACCACGATACAACAGGCAGCAACTGAATCCGCCGAACAGTCATTAACCACAGAAATCCCGGCAGGGAAAGAGAAGAAGGGTTTACTGAAGTTCTTCCTTCTTTCAATGCTGGCAGGTCTGGCCGGTGTTCTGACACCCTGTGTATTCCCGATGATACCCATGACTGTGGCGTTCTTCAGCCAGGGATCGGGTAAGAAAGGATCAGCCATTGGCAAGGCCCTTATATTCGGGTT